>Ga0129308_1001218_pt1 | contig 28717 bp, 27 predicted proteins | sample L827metagenome_FD_94440 | JGI IMG/M metagenome (GOLD analysis project Ga0129308, IMG submission 94440) | Ring-tailed lemur group fecal microbial communities from Wisconsin, USA - L827 metagenome | ecosystem: Host-associated > Mammals > Digestive system > Large intestine > Fecal | place: USA...
GACAACACTACCCTAACACAGGCTCGCTCCATTCGCTATTCTTTTTTCTCCTTACATTTGATGACACGCTCCCCGTGTCTTCAAATGTAAGCTCATCTGTTAACTATCATTGTAACACCTACAGATTTCCTGCTGCCTGCCGGATCAAAAAAAGGAGAGAGGCGCAAAACACCTCTCCCCTTTCATTCTTTTTTGGGTTCAGTTCCAGAAGTCGGTCTGTTCCTTCAGGCCGATGGAAGCGGCCTTGAACTCCGGATTCTTCCCTGCCTTCCGCTGGGCCACATAGTCCTCCAGCGCCCGCATAGCGGTGCCGCCCAAAATGACGATCACCGGCAGGTTAATGAGGGCCATGATGCCCATCAGCACATCTGCCAAATCCCAGACCAGGCCAAACTCCAGCTGAGCGCCCAGGAAGATCACCAGCACCGCGCAGACATTGAAGATCATCATGATCTTTCTGCTCACCTTATGGCCGGAGATATAGTTCATCGCGCCCTCGCAGTAGAACAAATTGCCCAACAGGGTGGTAAAGGCGAACAGCAGCAGCGCTGCGCTGATAAAGTAGGGGCCGACGGCGCCAAAGGTCTGGGCCAGGGCAGTCTGGACAAAAAGTGCGCCCTTCAGATCTGCCGAGGGAACAAGCCCGGTGCTGAGCGCCATCAGGGCCGTGGCCGTGCAAATCAGCAGGGTATCAATAAAGACGGACAGCATCTGCACCAGCCCCTGCTTCACAGGATGGGACACATCTGCTGCCGCTGCCGCGTTGGGAGCGGAGCCCACGCCGGCCTCGTTGGAATAAAGGCCGCGCTTGACGCCCTGCATAATGGCAGAGGAGCCAAAGCCCACCGCGCCGCCGAAGATGGCCTTGAAGTTGAAGGCTTCCCGAAAAATGGCGGCAAAGACGCCGGGGATGTTGCTCAGGTTCAGAATCACCACTACAAGGGCCATCAGGATATAAAACACGCCCATCACCGGCACCAGAATACCGGTGATCTTCACGATGCGCTTGCCGCCGCCGAAGATGCAGTAAGCCACCAGAAGGGCCAGCAGCGCGCCGCCGATCAGGGCCGCCAGGTTCACTTCCCGGCCCATCAGCGTCACCTGCGCCGCGGCGTAAAAGCCGTAGCCGGAGAGGCTGTCGATCAGGTTAAAGGCGCAGAGCATATTAAAGCCCACCGCATAGGTGGCAATCAGGGCGATGGCAAACACCACGCCCAGAGCCCGGCTTTTCAGGGCCGCCTGGATATAATAGGACGGGCCGCCGTAGCTGCCGCCGTTTTCATCCTTTTTCTTATAGATCTGGGCCAGGGTGCTCTCCACGAAGGCGGAGGCCGCGCCCACAATAGCGATTACCCACATCCAGAACACGGCGCCATAGCCGCCGGTAGCGATGGCATTGGCCACGCCCACGATATTGCCGGTACCCACCCGGCTGGCAGTAGAAACCATCAGCGCCTCAAAGGAGGAGACGGCATTGGTATTGCCTGACTTCTCGCCGGCAACACGGATGGACTCCGGCAGCATACGCAGCTGAATGAATTTGCCCCTGCAAGTAAAGTAAAGGCCCACGGCCAGCAGCAGGACGATCAGCAGGTAGCTGTACATCACGTTGCTGATACCGCCAATCAGGCCTGCAAAGCCGGTGTAGAGGTTATGCAGCATGTTCTCTTCTCTCCTACACGATATTTTATGGGATGCGTTTTTAACAGAACCGCAAAATTACACTTCAATAACGTCTTTGGGGTTCACAGCCCCGGGGATGGATTCATACATCTTGTCGGCCGGTTCCCTAATGATGTTCAGCATACAGCTACGCACCTCCGGATTGGGGGCATACAGCACACCGCGAAGCGTCTCCAGCTTTTCCTCGATCGCCTCCGGCGTATACATCACCTGGTGTCCGATATAGATCAGCTTGTTGTCCGTCTTTTGCAGGCCCTCGGATTTCAGCAGCAGCTCCTCATAGAGCTTTTCCCCCGGCCGCAGCCCGGTGTATTCGATCTTGATATCCACATCCGGCTCAAAGCCGCTGAGGCGGATCATCTTCCGGGCCATATCGTCAATGCGCACCGGCTGGCCCATATCCAGCACAAAGACCTCGCCCCCCTCGGCATAGGCCCCGGCCTGCAGGATCAGGGAAACAGCCTCCGGAATGGTCATGAAGAAGCGGGTGACCCGCTTGTCGGTGACGGTGACAGGGCCGCCCTCGGCAATCTGTTTTTTGAACAGAGGGATCACACTGCCGTTGCTGCCCAGGACATTCCCGAAGCGCACCGCAATATATTTGGTGCTGTTTTGCCCGTTCATGGACTGTACCACCATCTCGCACATCCGCTTGGAGGCACCCATCACATTGGTGGGGTTCACCGCCTTATCGGAGGAGATGAGGATGAAAAGCCCCGTGCCGAAGTCCCCTGCTGCCCGGGCCACATTATATGTACCAAAAACATTATTCTTGATTGCCTCGGCAGGGCTGTCTTCCATGAGGGGCACGTGCTTATGGGCCGCCGCGTGACAGACCACATCGGGCCGGTAGGCGGCAAACACCTCCCGCACCCGGCGTTCTTCCCGGACAGAGCCAATGAGCACCACCAGATCCAGCGCCGGGTACCGCCGCTTCAGCTCCATCTGAATGTCATAGGCGTTGTTCTCATAGATATCAAAAATCACCAGCCGCCTGGGGGACAGGGCCGCCAGCTGACGGCAAAGCTCGCTGCCGATGGAGCCGCCGCCGCCGGTAACCAGAACCACCTTTCCCTGCACCTTATCCCGGATGGCCGCATTGTCTGTATGCACCTGGGTGCGGCCCAGCAGATCCTCAATGCTGACAGATTTGATCTGGGTCAGGGTCACTTCGCCGTTGATCAGCTTGTCCAGGGAGGGCAGGGTTTTCAGCTCCGCCCCGGTCTGACTGCAAATCTCCAGAATCTCATTGCGAACCTCTTTGGATGCGGAGGGAATGCAGAAAATGATATCTTCAACAGCGTATTTCTTCGCTGCTTCCAGAATCTTCTCCCGGCCGCCCACAACTTTTACACCGCGAACCCGGTGGCCCTTCTTGGCAGGATCATCATCAATGAGGCAGACCACCCGGTTTTTGGCGTGACGGTTATTCTCCAGCTCCCGAATCACCAGCACCGCGCCGTCACCGGCGCCGATCAGCATGGTACGCCGCAGCACGCCAGCCCTGGCGGCATTTCGGGCGATCAGCTCCCGGCGGGTCTGGCGGTAGGCCACCCGGGATGCGCCAATGGCCAGCATCAGCACCATCATATAAATAAAGGGGAAGCTCCTGGGGAAGGGGCAATCCAGAATGCGGGCAATGGAATAGTACAGTGCGGAAGCGCAGAGAGAGGCAAGGCCAATAGAGATCAGCTCCCGCTCACCAGCGTATTCCCAGGCGCTGCTGTAAAGCCCGAACACCTTGAACATCAGCAGAGCCGCCAGCGTCCCCGGAACACAGCAGACCCGGAGCGTGTGCAGGAAGCCATGAGCAGCGGCATCGGCATAGTCCAGCTCCATCCGCAGCATCACGGCGGCAAAGGCCGCAAGGTTAATCAGACATATATCGATCAGTATGATTCCAAAAACGCGCAGGGCATGGGCCCTGCCGCTTCTTTTGTTATCCTTCATAATCTACCTCTTTTCAGGCGCTGATACACAGCCCGTGCGAAAAACGCGTACAACTGACAAGTTATTATAATCGATGTCTCCCTTTTTCGCAAGGGGGGATTCGCATACAAAAGCAGCTCTGGCCATCTTTGCCAGAGCTGCTTTTTCTTTTCTTTATTCGCCTCTCACCCGGATCAGCAGCAGGCGTCCTTCCTTCAGATGGATGTGCGCCGTTTTCCCCGGCAGCGGCTCATTGCTGACGCCGTACTGATACTCGCAGCGGATCTCCGCGTCCGTCAGGGGAAATTTGGCGTTCTCCAAAGTGATCCCCCTAGCGGTACCGCTGATGTTCAGCAGGGAGAAATACGGAAATTCAGGCCCCACCTCCGCAGCATGGCGGGAGATCAGTTCCATCTCGGAATAATCGTCCACAATCATGCCCCGTTTATTCAGGGCGTCCAGATACAGCAGAATCGCCACATTCCCCAGAGAATGGTCAAATCTTCCCCCAACCACGCCCAGCAGCAAAAAGTCCTCAAAGCCCCGCTTCACAGCCTCCTTCACGGCGTAGACCGTGTCCGTGTCGTCCTTCTCCCGGGGCAGGGTGATGGTCTCCACCGGCAGGCAGGGATCGGGATGGGAGTCAAAGTCCCCCACAATCAAATCCGGTACAAGCCCCAATGCCTCCCGGTGGCGCAGACCGCTGTCACAGAAGACACAATAGTCTCCTGCCCGCAGATAGCTTTTCACCTTGTCGTAACGGGCGATTTCCGCCCCGCCGATAATGACGCATCTTCTCATGATTTTTCGCTCTTCTTTTCCAATTTGGATGCCAGCAGGCACAGCAGAATGGTGATGACCATGTCCGGCAGGGTGTTGCCCACGACGATATCCACGTTCATCAGCAACCGGTAGATCACAAAGCCCAGAAGCCATATCACCAGATTTTTTATGCTGACACTCCGATCGCTGACATCCTGCCTGAGGAGAAAGAAATCAGCGATCTGAATGGCGATCATGGGGGCAAACACGGAACCGATGAAGTATAGGAAGTTGGTGATATCACCCAGAGGGAGGAAAACCGCCCCCAGCGTGCCCAAGACAGCGGCAGCCACAGCCACCCACTTGCCCTTGATGCCTTCATGCACCGACTCGCTGGAGATGCCGGCAGACCAGGCATCCAGGAAGGTGGTGGTGACGGTGGAAAAAACTACGATCAGCAGCCCGGCCATGCCCAAACCGGCCTTCAGCAGGATTTGAGCAATGTCACTCTCGGCGGTGAAGATGGCGGCCCCCATGCCGATCAGGTACATCCAGCAGCTGACCAGGCCATAGACGAGGGCGCTGACAGCGGTGGCCCTGACCGGCTTCTCCGCTTCCCTTGTATAGTCGCTGATCAGGGGCAGCCAGGACAGGGGCATCGCCACGGAAAGCTCCACCGCCGCACCGAAGCTCATTCCATCGCCGGTGACGGCGTGCATGGTGCCTCTGCCAAAGATAACAAAGCTGAGGATAATGGTAAGAATGAACAGGGCGCCCATGGCCACGGTGTTTATTTTGCCCAGATTTTCAATGCCGATCACGATCCACGCAACGATCAGTGCTCCAATGACCAGGCACCAGAGCCACGTCCCGGTGTTCCAGATGCCGTTGGCAGCCTGGGCCCCGTCATAAATCATGATGCCTGTCCAACCCACCAGCTGGATAATGTTCAGCACCACGAACAGCAGGCTTCCCTTTTGGCCGAAGCTCATCTTCACCGTCTCCATGGCGCTTCGGCGTGCCCTGCCGCCGATAAGACCGGCAGCAAACAACATAGCGCAGCCGATGATGTGCCCCAGAACAATGGCGGCCAGTCCCCTGCCGAAGCCCAAAGGCGCAAAGTAGGTGCCGGTGAGGATCTCGGCAATGCTTACCGCCGCACCGAACCAGATCAGTCCGTTTTCAAAGACCGTCGTACGCTTTTCCTGCACCTTACTCCGCCTCCTTTGCAAATTCCCCTTGCAGATCAAAGGCATGGTTCATAGGCCCGCTTCCGGCGCCCAAGTCCAGCATGGCAGCCAGCGCCCCGGAAATATAGTCCTTGGCCCGCTTTACCGCCTCTTCCAGCCGGAAGCCCTTGGCCAGATTTGCGGCAATGGCACTGGACAGGGTGCAGCCGGTGCCGTGGGTATTGGGATTGTCGATCCGCCGCCCCTCGAACCAGCGGCAGCTGCCCCGGGCATACAGCAGGTCATTGGCATCATTGACGCTGTGGCCGCCCTTCAGCAGCACCGCGCAGCCGAAACCGTCCCCGATCTTCCGGGCAGCGGCCTCCATATCCTCCTTGCCGTGGATTTCTATACCGGAGAGGATCTCCGCCTCCGGCACGTTGGGGGTGACTACTGCTGCCAGGGGCAGCAGTTCTTCCGTCAGGGTGTGGATGGCTTCCTCCTGAATAAGGCGGGCCCCGCTGGTAGCCACCATCACCGGGTCCACCACAATATTCCGGGCCTCATACTGGCGCAGCTTCTCCGCGATCGTCCGGATCAGGGCCGCCGAGGACACCATCCCGATCTTCACTGCATCCGGGAAGATATCCTCAAACACCGCGTCCAGCTGCTCCGCCAAAAAGGCAGGGCTTGCTTCCATAATATCTCTGACGCCGGTTGTGTTCTGTGCCGTCAGCGCAGTGATTGCGCTCATGGCATAGACACCATTCAAGGTCATGGTTTTGATATCTGCCTGAATGCCGGCGCCTCCGCAGGAATCGCTGCCTGCGATGGATAATGCTGTTCTCATTTGTCTTTCTCCTTTTCGCATTACTTTTATATAGCGGCAGAGAGTGGTGCCCCCGGTCTGCCGCTGAAGTAAACGCTGAATCATCGTTTACTTGAAGCGCCCGGCTTACGTCAGCGCGAACTTCCGGAATTCCTCCCAATCGCTATAGTTTTTCAAGTAGATGTGGGCAAGGGCCTGTACCCCCGCCTGATCCCGTTCAAAGGGGTCAAAGACACCCACAGTGTAAAAGCCGTCATCCCGGGCTGTACGCAGGGCCTTGAGGGAATCCTCAAAAATCACTGTGTCCTCCCGGCCGGTGCCAATGCGTGCCATGGCCGCCCGGTAGACATCGGGCCGGTCTTTGCCCTGGTTCACATGGGTGCAGGTGACCAGGGCAGAAAAGTATTCCATCACACCGCAGCGGCGCAGGGCGGCCTCTACCAGAAAATCATCGGTGGCTGTGGCAATGGCCAGCTTCACCCCGGCGTCATACAGCCGCTTTATGAAGTCTGCCGCGCCGAACTTGAGAGCCGCTTCCTCCCGGTAGAAGCGCTCGATCCGGGCATTGACCTGACGGCAGATTTCCTCCGCCGTCAAGGGAACGCCGTACTCGCTGATATAATAGGCCGCCGCCTCCGGAAGGCTCATGGTGCGGAAGCGCTCGTTCAGCTTTTCCCGGGGCTCATAGCCCAGAGAGCGAAGGTAGTCCTCGCCGATGGTATCCCAGATGCCCATGGAGTCCAGCAGGGTGCCGTCCACATCGAAGATCGCCCCCCGGATCACCCGGCCACCATCGCTTTCGAAAGGGATTTCAGCCGCCGGCAAGCCGCTTCAATGTCCTCTGCGGCAAAGATGGCAGAGACCAAGGCCACACCGTCCACGCCGGAACCGGCCAGGCTCATCAGGTTCTCCCGGTTGATGCCGCCGATGGCCGTCACCGGGATGCGCACAGCGGCGCAGATGTCCTTCAATGTCTGATAGCTCAGCACATGAGCATCCAGCTTGGTGGATGTAGAGAACATGGCCCCCACGCCCAGATAGTCGGCCCCGGCGGCCTGGGCCGCCAGCGCCTCCTCCACCGTGCGGGCGGAAACACCAACGATCATCTGCTCCCCCACCAGCTCCCGCACGTGGCCGGCCTCCATATCCGACTGGCCCACATGCACGCCGTCGGCGCCGCAGCGGATGGCAAGCTCCACATTGTCATTGACAATGAAGGGTACACCGTATTGGGCGCACAGTTTTTTCATTTCAACCGCTTCCGCCAGAAAGGCGGCTTCATCCAGCGTCTTTTCCCGCAGCTGGACACAGGTGGCCCCGCCTTTCAGGGCGCATTCCACCTGTTCCAACAGGCTCTGCCGCCCCGTCCATGCCCTGTCCGTAACGGCGTAAAGCAGCATATCTTCTCTTCTGCACTTCATGGTTTACTTCTCCTTAAAGGATTTTGTATCTGGCCCGGTGTTCCAGAGTCTCCCCGTCCAGGTGATAAACGGCATCAATGATGTAATTGCGGTAGCTGGCGTTGCCGTCCATGGGCCCCAGCCGCTCATAGGCAATCTCACCGCACACGCCCATGGCGCAGACGGCGGCAGCGGCAGCTTCCAGTTTGCAGGCCGGATTTGCCGCGATGAAGGCCGCCGTCAGCGCCGACAGCTGACAGCCGGTGCCGGTAATGCTGCCCATCATGGGGTGGCCGTTACCAATGCAATAGGCCCGCTCTCCGTCTGCCACGATATCGATGGCGCCGGACATGGCGATCACAGCCCCGGTGTGCCGGGCGAAAGCCTTGACAAAGGCTACTGCTTCCGGCAGGTTCTCCTCCGTCACCCGGTCTGCCACATCGGCATCCACGCCCTTGGTGGTACCATGGCCGTTGGCCAGGGTCTTGATCTCGGAAACATTGCCCCGGATCACACTGAACCGGATTTCCTCCAGCAGCCGGAGGGCCGTGGCGGTGCGCAGCCGGGAGGCCCCGGCTCCCACCGGATCCAGCACCAGTGGGTGCCCCAGGGCCATGGCCTGTTTTCCGGCTTTCAGCATGGCGGGAATGGTGCGCTGGTTCAGCGTCCCGATATTGATGTTGGTTCCGGCGCAGAGGGCGCTGATCTCCTCTGCCTCATCTGCATCATCCGCCATAATGGGGGACGCGCCGCAGGCCAGCAGGATATTGGCACAGTCATTGACGGTGACATAGTTTGTGATATTATGGATCAGCGGCCCGGTCTTACGGACATTTTCCAGCATTTCTCCTAACATGGCATTCTCCCTTTTATGCGGCTGCCTTTTTAATCAGCCCCGTCTTTTGCAGGGCGGCGATCAAGAAGGCAGAAATCACAGCGCCGCCCACGGTGGAAATCAGGAAAGGCACAATATAAGCATAGAAAGCAATATCTCCCGCGCTCTTGCCCATGAACAGGATAGCTACCGGCCAGGCGCAGAGGCCGCCCAGGATGCCGGTGCCCAGCACCTCAGCCACCAGGGTGAAGGGCACATTTTTTGTTTTCCAAAAGGCGATGCCGCAAAGCAGCGCACCAAACATACTGCCGGGAAAAGCCATCAGGCTGCCCAGCCCCAGCAAATTACGGATCAGGCTGGCGCAGAAAGCCACCAGCACCCCATACCAGGGACCCAGCGTCACGGCGCAGAGAATGTTCACCGTGTGCTGCACCGGGGCGCAGCGGCTGCCCAGCACGGGAAAAGAAAACATACTGCCCACCACGGCCACGGCGCAGAAGATACCGGCGATACAGAGTTTTTTGATTTTTTCTGGTTTCATTGGATTTGATCTCCTTTGTAAGCTGAGAACGGCAATAACAGCGGCGTTCTCAAAGAATATGCGGCCAGTTCTGCCGCTTTGAGAATCTCGGTCGGGCCTTTCTGGGCCCCTCTCACGCCGGAACACGGCTTCCCATCGCTGTCATACAAGATACAAGGCGCTCCCCTTCTATCCGCCCGAATGCCTCGGGATTCCGCCGTCACTCCCTTCCAAAAGATTTTTTCCAATAAAAACAGGAGGCGCCTGATACACGCCTCCGTAAAAACAAACTATTTTTCCTACGGCGGCATTATCCGCATCAGGTGTAAGGGTCGAAGCCGATTGCTTCCTCTCAGCCTGCCGCGCAAGCTCCCCTGTCTTTTGTCCGTTTTATCACAATTCATTGCTGCTGTCAAGTGCTTCGCTTTTCTTTTTGTCCGGGCCAAAAAGCGGTGCTCAAAAAGGCGAGGCGTCCTCCCCCAGCGCCGTGCGCAGCTTTTCCAGCGCCCGCTTTTCCAGGCGGGATACATTTCGCCGGAACTAATGCAAGTAATTTCACCTTGAAAAAGTGCCGCTTTTGCGGCATATTACGTCGAATTAGCGTCATTTAGCTGTTGAAAGCGGAATTTGATGATGAGCTGTTTATCCTCTGTCAACTCCACCCGTTCGATCAGGCTGACCAGCAGTTCCCGGCTGGCAAAGGCGCTGTCCATAAAGCGTTGAACCAATTCCTTTGCCCTGTCCTCCATAGGTACGGGGCTTTTCTTTCGTAGTTCCAGCTCCTGCCGTTTTTCCTCCAGAAGGCCTCTCTCCAGTTTGGCTTTGCTGTAGATGCGCTCAAAATCCGCTTCGGCCAGCAGCCCATTGAGCCGGTCCATATACATCTTATCGAGATTCGCTGTCAGGCTGTCGATTTTGCTTTGGATCGCCTGCATCTCAGTTTCCAGCGCGTTCTCCTTTTGAGCCTGCTCCACCGCTTCCTGCGCGATGGGCAGCAGCTCAACAGGATTCAAATAGGCCTTGCATACTTCCCTCACTTTGGCAATGACGGCATCTGTGACGGTTTTTTCTTTGATGGAGTGACAGGTACAGACGCCTGCCTTTGTAAAGCGCTGATAAGTACGGCAGACGAAATACAGCACATCCTCCCCTGCGGTGTTTTTACGGTTCAGTACCGACAAGGGATATCCGCACTCATGGCAGAAAATCAGACCCTTCAACAAAAAGTCGTAGGTTCTGCTTCTGGTATGCTTCCGGCTGTTGACCAGCATCCTCACCTTGCGAAAGGTCTCCGTATCGATCAGCGCTTCGTGGGTACCTTCTACCACGATCCAGTTTTCCCGCTCCTGTTTCAGACATTTCTTGGATTTGTAGCTGATCTTCACTTGCCGTCCCTGCACCATATTGCCTATGTAGGTCTCATTTTGCAGCATGTCGGAAATGCGTTCGCTGCTCCAAAGGCCGGTGTAGGGGCCGGGTCTGGCGACCGGCAGTCCCGCATAGGTGGCCGGGGTGGGCACACCCTCCTTATTCAGTTGAACTGCGATCTGACGGCAGCTCATCCCCTCCAGCGCCATGCCGAAGATGCGCCGCACCATGGGAGCCACTTCCTCGTCTATGACGATCTTGTTTTTCTCCGTGGGGTGCATCTTATAGCCATAAACCGGCTTGCCGCCGATAAACTGGCCCTTGCGCTGCTTATCCCGCTTGACGCTCTTAATCTTCTTGGAGATATCCTTGGCATACATGTCGTTCATGATCGCCCGGAATGGCGTGATGTCGTTTGCCGTGGATTCCACGCCGGTATCAATACCGTCCAGCAGGGAGATATACCGCACCCGCTTTTCCGGAAAGTACCGCTCCATATAATGCCCGGTCATGATATAGTCACGCCCAAGACGGCTCAGGTCTTTGGTAATGACCATATTGACCTTTTTAGCCTCGATATCGCCGATCATCCGCTGAAAATCCGGACGGTCAAAATTGGTGCCGCTCCATCCGTCGTCAACGTAAGTGTCATAGACGGAAAGCCGGTGTTGCTGGACGAACTCATCTAACAGCGATTTCTGGTTGGTGACGCTTTCGGATGGCCCCTCGTTTTCATCCTCCTTTGATAATCTGATGTATAATGCCACATGATAATCCATTGGGTTGCTTATTTCTAAGTACATAGTTACTCCTTCGCCTTAGCGTTCGTGAAATGTGCCAGCGGCACATTCGTCGTAGAAATAAGCGACCATTCATCATGAATATTGTATAACTTGATACCGGTCATGTCAAATTTTGCGTCACCTTTTGGAGGCTTATTTTTATGAAATTGCGGAAAGATTGCAGGAGCAAATCCTCTGCATGTTCTCCCCTATCGTCGAATATACAGCTTATTTTCAGTTGTACCTTTTCCTTTTTCATCAAGCACCTCCCGCCATTGATATTCTTAATCGTATGTGATCTTATAAAGAATATTGCCTGTCCAGCTCAAAATCTCACCCTTTAAAACCTGAACAAAAATTTTTTCTAAAAACGACAAAATCCGCACTTTACATTGTGCGGATCGTTTTTTATCACGAATTTGTTCAAAGACAAAACAGACGGCGGCGGGCAAGGCCGCTCCATAGGAAATGTACCGTGCCTCCCTCCATGCTTGTGGCGGGGCGCTCTACTCTGTGACGTGTAGCCAGCGCAAGGATCATTATACCCGTTTGTGCTTCCTGGCCCGCAGTTTTGCCTAAACTGCTTCGCAGCGGCGGTGTTTGTCGCTCTGTCCCTGGTCGATTCACCTCCCAAACCCTGGACGATCCCGGCGCACCCGCTGCCCGGCTCCACACAAGCGGAACGTATCTGTTTGCCCTATGCAGTTGTGGAAATTCGTCTCACCGTGAAACGCATTACGGCTGATTGTCAGCCTGCAAAAACACAGTTTACAGCACTGTGCTTTTGCAGGCCGGCACATGCTCAGAAGGACGATGCATTCTCGTCCTTCCTTTCATTTAGCTCATGGTCTTTATGTAAGCTGCCAGCATATCCAGGAAGTCCGAGTTGCTGGGTCTGCTTGTCAGCGTTCGCCCGGCGATCCCGTTCAGCGTAGCGCGATCACCGTACTTCCAGCAGGCATTGATCAGCGTTCGCAAGGCCCGCTCCACCGAATGAGGTAATACGCCGAAGTGCTTGGCTGTCTCCGGGTAGAGGCGCTTGGTGATCAGATGGACACTGCCCTGGGCATTGACGATCTGCTCTATCATGAACACTGCATAATCAAAGCCAGTCAGCCGTCCGGTGGCCCCAAGGCTTCTGAGCAAACGGTCAGCTGTGATGGGAAGCTCCGGCATCCTTTCCGGCACATAAATGTAGTACATGCTTTACCCCTCTTTCTTTGTTACGTGTTGCTGAAAGAGTTGATGGCGGCGGAGAGCGGCAATGCAGTGGCCTTTGCTGCACATGAAATATCTGCAAGGCTTGACCTCATATAGGCACTTTCCCAAAAGCACATGATTGTTCTCCTTTTCCATCAATGTGCTTAAATTATATCATGTTATTGGCTGAATTTGTTTGCTATCTCGTTGTTAAACATCGGCAGGAATGATGCTTCTCTCATGGATAAATGTCGAAAACATACAGAGCTTTGTGCATAGAAAACCCCTGCAATCCACAAAAATTGCAGGGGTGTGCTCTGTTTGTCAGAATTCGTAGGATCTCAGCTTCTCGTTCAGAAGCGCGGACAATTCCCGAAGCTGCCTGGGACTGAGCATGTCCGATTGAAGCAGCTTTTCAATCAGATGGAACAAATTCCATGAGGCAATATTTTCGAACTTCCCGGCATAATACTCCTCAAAAAGGAATATGGCTTTTCACTATTCCCATAGCATTCCATCTTATCCATATTGTTCAGCCAAATATAATTGCGCACGCGATTGTGTCATTACCGCGGCTTCTTCGGCAGTTTTGTCTCCAGCAAAATATTTTGCTGATTCTTCTTTCATGATTTGGATCAGTTCTGGGTGTTTTCCGACCACTCCTGCTCCAGAACTCTGATCAAAAAAATCCCATAGCAGTTCAGCATTGGATGGGCTTAGTGTTTTATAGTCGCCAATATCGCTATACCATATTCCTACAGAACACGCTGCATCTATAAGTTTCTGCATACATTTTACAGAAACCGGCCAGCTAAACTCCTGTTTTGATAAATTGGTAGTTAGCATATATTCAATAAACTGCCAGGCACCATCTTTTTGAGTGCTTGTGTTAGATATTGCAAAGGAGTGTTCCATATAATACGCAGTTCCGAGGCCAGAAAACAATGCGATATCATCTCCATAATGCTTTTGAAGAAAAATCAGCCGTCGGAGACCGGGTATCTGTTGAAAAGAAAAAATACTTGGTACGGGGTCTTGTGCATTGAAGTTTTGAATTGACTTACAGCATCTCAAAAGGTCTATGTATTCCTGTGTATCAAATTGGCATTTGCCGCTTTCTTCATCTAAATTGCTACATATATATAAGCTGCTTAACCAATACCATAAGGACTCTTGAGACATATCAGCAGGAAAAACAGAGAGATTACCATTCTGTACGTCTGGAAGTAACAACATATCTGAAATGCTCATATCCTTTTGGGGAAGCAAATTCATTTGCTCACTCATTGTAAGAATAGTAAAGTCTATGGGAATTGTATATAGGCCGCTGTCTTCTGAAACAGCATCAATTACTGCCGTCAATAAATCATCTCGATGGATTTGCTCACTATTATCTAAATATGGCAGAAGATTTTCAAATACTGCACTTCCGTTGAAACTTCCGAAACTGCTTTCACCGCCAGTAAAGTACATATCAGGGCCATTGCCCGCAATGATTTTCGCCCGAACAGCATCCTCACTTTGCGCATCAGAAACGTCAATCCGCTCAACGATGACAGAATATTGAGTATTTGTCAGATTAAAGCCTTCAATCCATTCATTTAAAGCATCGTCGCCCCATGGAAGCCACAAAAGCAATTCTTCTTTTTCTGGCAGTTCACCATAAATAAGCTGCGTTATTCTTTTTGCATTTGAATTTGCTAACAGGTAGCCATCGGGACTTGAATATAATCTGGGGAAATATGTATTCAACATCCCAGCAGCATTGAAGTTAAATATTTCTGCATCCTCAACATGCTGTGCGTCTAAGGAGACAATACGTTCTCCCAAGTTTATCAAGAAATTGCCTTGCTGATCATAGCCCATTCCGATTAGCACAAGCTGATCATCAGTATAAATTGTGTCAAAGGTAAACCGATCTACATTAGTCTGCTTCTTGATTTTAACGGTATCATTGCCACCATCAGCAGATGAATCAAATAGGCTTATTGCTATACCGCTTTCTGTCAATGCTTGTGAAATAAAGCATCCGCCCTCAAGGTGCATGCTGTTAACAAGCGTTCCCTCCTTAGAGACTTGAAGAAAATCGGTGGTTGACATAAAATAGAAATAGTTATTGTCCCAAAGCAAAGAGTCCCAATTTGTTCCGTTACATATCTCACTGGAGAGTGTGATTTTTTCAGAAAAATTACCCTTAGCATCAAATATAAGAATAAACGATGTAAAGATATCTGTATCATTTTGCCTTAATGTGCCATCAGCGCTTATCCAAGATAATGGGTAATCGCCTGCTAATATTGCAACGCCATTCTCTATCATACAACAAGCTTGAATGTAGGAGACGTTTTCTGGTAAGGAAATTTGAGTAGACTCTTCTTGAGAATACATACACACTATCGGATTATTTTGCAAATCCAAACCGCAAATATACATCTTTTCTTTATTTGAGCACTGATCCGTTGACAGTGACATTTTTTCAGGCAGAGGGATAAATCGAACAGAATATCCATACTGGTTTTCTACGGATATTATGTCGGTATTATTTGAATTGTCTATGGAATGTCCACATGCGGACGAGATGATATTAATACATAGTACTAATATTATAAGTGAAAGACATCGTTTTTTTTTCATTTTATACCTCCCTTGGAGATTAGGTGTCGGTAGTAAATTGTGAGAATATTTTGCTATAATTTTTAATGAGCTTGAGAGAATAACTAAAATCAAAGACTTCATATATTGGCTGTTATTTATCCTCTGGTATCGTTACCGATACCAGAGGATAAATTTCTAAATTAGTTCATTAAAGATACAGTGCTAAGAGATGCAAATCAGGAAAAACTCACATAGTCAGCAGAGATCCAGCCATTGATACCGCTGTTCATCTCAGCACGGACCCAAGTGTAGTTGTAAACACCAGGATATTTATGTGTTGCCATACCAGTGTCCCCATAGTAAGCTGCGCCGCCGGGTTTATCTTCGGCATTATTTGTTGCGCGATGATGCGGCCGAATATTTACCCCGTCTCCAGTGATAGTGATGCTTTTCTTCGGATTCAACTCAACGCTGTCACTTTTGCATGAGTCACAAGCAAACGCAACGTTGCAGGCCAAGGAAGAGATAAGCACCAAGCAGAGAAGCATAGAGATAAGTCTCTTTTTCATAGTATTTCCTCCTATTATTGTGATTTTTATTGCAGTATCCAAGCATGTGCACCTACCGGATAGTAGCAACCTTTATAAATATGCTTAGACATAAACAAGTTGACATTCTTGATTTTATGGGCACATTTACCGCAGCAAATTAATAGTTCCAGTGCAGAATAACAAAAACAAGCAGGAATTGTTAAGAAAAGCTATGTTTACCGGTAAGGAAGTAGGGAATATGTAACTGGGCAGTGAGTATGCTCCCCGCAACTGCGAGTTTCAAAGAATTAAATGCGCTCTGAAAGAACCCCTTTCGCTTTTCCGGCAACCAGCAGCAAACTTTCAAGCATCAGACTTGTTACGCAGGGATAGAAAAGCCTTGTCAAACCGCAGATCAAAGCCAGTATTGCCGCCGACACAATAAGTGTTGTAATACGATATGTTTTCTTGCGATACTCTTTTTTCTCTTCTTCCATAAGCCTTTTTTCCGCTGAATCCAATGGACTTAGGATCAAAATGCAAATTGTACTAAGGACAAGGAGCACAAGGGGAACTGCAATCAAGGCCAGTTTCACGCATCCCCTTATTGCGGCTACACACAAAAGCATTGCCAACGAAGTGCAGATCGTGCAGGTACGCTCTTTTGAAGCGTGTACCCCTCCCGCATAACTCCTAAGAACGGTGAATGTGATGTAGAACAATACACTCTCCAATACGACCCCAAACAGCACGCCGTAAATTACAGTCAGCAGGAGGAAAAACGCTTTGGAAAATAACATGAAAAAGCCGTAGACATATAATTCTTTTTCTTCCTGCGCTATGCAATTATGAACAGAGAGCACGTCCACGGCTTTTTCAGACAGCTTAGAGATCATTTCTGCTTGTTCTTGAAGCGATTAAGACCGGCAGGGGCCTTGGGCTGATAAAGCGCTCCGCATGTGGTGCTGTTGGCATTGCGCTTCAAAGCACTCTCAGCAGCGGATTTTGCAGCCTTTGCGGCAGCCATTTTAATATTCTTCAACTGTCTCACCTCCTCTGTTTATAGATTATCATTAATCAAAATATTTTCAATATATCTTGTCGAAGTGCGGAAAAATCATGTCAAAATGCAGAAATTCATAATTAGACAGATAAGTAAATTTTGCTGTGTATTTTCATTATTTTATAGATATAATCTATATCAGTTTGTTTTCTTTGTTTGTTGTTAATGATAACATGTCCACACGGTGATGTGAAATGGAGCTGAACAAAAAGCTGATCGGTACCAGGATAATGCAGCAGCGAAAAGCTTGCGGATATACACAGGATCAATTATCTGAAAAGATTGATTACTCAAAGAACCACATTTCAAGTGTGGAAAGAGGCGTCTGTGTACCTACAACGCAGTTCATTTTCAAGATATGCAATGTCCTTGGGGAAACGCCAGACTATTATTTGATTGGGAAGGCAAACGGTAAAACAACCGAAATTGCCAGCCTGATAGAGAGCCTGCCTCTTGACGCACATGAAATTACATGTACGCTGATCAAAACCTATATAGAAAATGTGCATACTGTTTGACGGTATGTATCAAAGCTGATAAAATGAGAGTGATGAAAAAAATTTTTTCCAGCACTCTCATTTTATATTTTGTGGGTGAACTATATGAAAATAGTTATTTGTGACGACGATGCCCATTATGTTGAGCAACTATATATCCATATAACAGAATACATGAAGAATCGGTTCATTGAATGTGACATTACCACAACTACAAATCCCATGAACATTGTAAAAAGCGATAAGAAATTTGACCTCGCTTTCCTGGATATACAGATGGATCAAGTTGACGGAATATCTCTGGCCAAGGAATTAAAGCGCCGTAACAGCAAGCTTGCTCTCTTCTTTATTACAAATTACAACGAGTATCAGGACGATGCCATGGATCTGCAGGCTTTCCGGTATTTCTCCAAGCCGTTTAATTTGAACAGGCTTTATGCCGGGCTGGATAAAGCAATGGAATACATTGATGGGGCCTATGTTGACATCTATCTGAGCGGCGATGGCGCACAGAGACGAATTTTAACCGATGACATTCTGTACGTTATGCGGGATAATCGGCGTGTAGTGATGGTAACAAAGAACGGTTCTTTTAATACGAAAGAAAGCTTTGATGAATGGTGTAGCAAACTGCCTGCTCTATTTTTTTATCAAGTACATAATTCGTTTTTTGTCAATCTCCATTACGTGGATGTATACACTTATTCTGAGCTGATCTTGTCCAATGGCGATAGAATCCCCATTGCCTCTCGCAAGCAAGCTGGCTTTCGTAAGTTTTGGTTTGAATATTTAAGGAGGAGATGAGTGTGCTAAATTTTTCTGTATCGCTAATTGTATTTCAAATTGAAATGTTGATTGCATACATTGTATTTTCATATGCCAGCAACAGGACACGCCCTGTGTTTACTACATTTCTTACGGGCGCACTTATTTTCAGCAGTGGGGCAGTTATAAACTATATTTTTTCAAACACGGTTTGGGTAAACGCCATTTATGCGGCTATTATGAACTTTTCATTCGCCATACTTTGTTTTAACTTTAGCGCAAGGGCAGCTGCCACATATTCTATCTTGATGGATCTCCTCTCCATAGCTTTTGAATGCATAACTATCTTCTCAATCTCTGCTGTAATTGGCTCCGAAATTACAGAGTATAATTCAAATATTTCTATACTGATAATAGAAACAGCTATAAGCAAAACATTTTATCTGTTTTCTTGTGTCCTATTACTTGGCCTTTCTAAGAACAAGTCTTTTAGAGGGGAAATTCCTGCTAGTTTTTACTTCTTTCCAGTATGTATACTAATTTCTTTATTATCGTTTTGGTACATCAGTGCCCATGAATCATTAAGCGATATAAACCAACTGCTTCTGTCAATTATCAGCATCGTATTATTAGGGGCAACCGTGCTCCTGTTTATTACTTACCGGCACAGCATAGAAAGAGACAACGAATACATAAGAGTCAAAAGTGAAAACGACAGACTGCAAATTGAAAAGGCTCATTATGATATCCTTGAACGGCAAAACCAGCAGTTGATGATGTATGCCCACGATACGAAAAACCATCTGGCTGCTATTCAGAATCTAAGCACGATACAAGGCATCAATGATTATATTGAAAAATTACTGGATCAGCTTGGGAACTATACAAGCAATTGCCATAGTGGCAACAAGATTCTTGATGTTATTATCAACAAGTATGTGACCGAGTGCGATATCCTTGGGATAGAATTTTACTATGATGTAAGATCCTGCAATTTAAGCAATGTAGAGGATATCGACTTGGTTGCAATTCTTGGCAATCTCATGGACAATGCGCTGACAGCCGCCAAAAATTCGGAACAAAAATATATGGCCCTGGAAACCACAACAAGAAACACGTATTGTGTTATCATCATAAGCAATAGTTGTGATCAAAAACCGGCTGCCCATGAGACACAGCTTATAACTACAAAAGAGGATAAATGGCTGCATGGTTTTGGAATAAAGAGTGTGAGGAAAACATTAAAAAAGTACCAGGGAGATTTTAATTGGGATTATAATATAGAGAAACGGCTTTTCATCGCTACGGTAATGGTCGGCAAGGCCAAAACCCCAGCTGCTATTTAATCTCAGTGGGTGGATCACTTTGCATATACCACTTCAGCACATGCTGAACATACTGCGGATCGCCATAGCTTGGCCAGCCCATGCGCTGTGCCATTATCTCGGAAAACTCCATGGCATTCAGTTCAGAGTAGCCGCCATAATTGCGCATGGCCCATGAGATATAGCCGCTGCCAAAGTTATAGCCCTGCAAGGCAAGGCTGATCCGCTCTATGTCCTCCGGGCTTTCCGCGCCCGCCATGGTGAGACAGTCGGCAAGCGCCTGAATACCAACACTTATAGAATACGACCGGTCGGTTATGCCGCCCGGAGTTTTTGGATATTCGGTATTGAAAGCGCACTCGGATGCCTGCATGGGGTCGCTGCCACGCCCGCCGCTCTCCTGCATCATCACGGCCATGATCAGCTCTGTATACTCCGGGATGCCGTGTTCCATGGCGTAGACTTGGATCAGTCCGGCGTAGGACTTCACTTCGTTACTGACCGGGGCACTCCCTATGTCCGCGCTTCCTCCAAACAACGCCCCAGCCGCGCCAAGCACCAACAGCACGGGGATAAGCAAAAGGAGCATCCCACCACCCCAAAAAAGCGCAGACCTTGCGGAGCCTCTTGCCGCCTGCTCCATAGCGGCTTTCAGCTTTCGGATCGCTGAATCCCTGCGGCTCTGTTTATGTACGGTCTGCTTGATGGAAGTGTTCCGGGCCAACCTGCGCCCCTGCTCCCGGCCCGCTTGGGTTTTCAGCTCCGGGGCTTGTTGGCTTGAGGGCTGGATTTGCTGGCGGAATGTGCGCCTTGCTTGGGCAGTTTCCCTTGTTCTAATATATGGCCTATCCGCTTTTTCCTTGAATTGCGGTATATCGGTCTCTGACGTGGAAGCATCATATCTCTTTTGGCGTATTTGAGCCTTATAGTCATTGACGGCTTTCTCCCGCATCTGGTCTTGGGGTGAAGCAGATATATTATCTTCCTCGTTAATGCGTTTCACGGTGAAACGCATTTCAGCGGGATCAGGCCCTGCATCTGGTTCATTCTCTTCCTCTAAATCTTTATCATAATTCGTTTGCTGTGCACGCACTCCCACACGCACATTCGTGCTAAAAACACGTTCCATGGTGAAACGTGTTTTAGTGGTCGTAGCGTCACGGTAAAACGTATTTTTAATTCGCTTCTTGTTTCTGGTATAACGTACAGCTCTCTCCGCTCTGGTTGCCGCAGATATTGCCGCTCCCTCTATCCTGTCTGTGGCAGAGCTGCTTTCCTCCGGATCAGAGTCATACTGCTTCATATCCCTTGCCCTGTCTATCACCGTAAAAGCGCCCGGCACAGTATATTTGTGCCGGGCCTTCTCTTGCATTTGGTTTGTTTTTTCCCGGATAAAGGTATACCGGGCTTTTTCTTTTACTTGTTTCCTATCCATACTTATCTTAAAAATGCGTTTCACCATGAAACGCATTAAACACGACCGGGGCGAGTGTCCATGAGCTTGTACAGCTCCGTGTCATGGGGAATGGTACAGTCAAAGGGGATCACCGCTCCCGCCACACGGAGCAGACCATGGCCCGGCTCTACATCGGTCACATAGTTCATCTGGGTGTCGGAGATATGCAGCAGCTTACTCAGCTCCTGCCGGTCGGTGGCCGCCTGATTGAACAGCATTAGAAACTCGGAGTTTGCAAACATGAGCCTCGCCGTCTCTGAGTCCAGACACTCCTGCACATTCTGGGTGGCGGCGGTCAGGATGCCTCCATATTTCCTGAAACGCTTCCACGCCTTATACAACACCTCAGCGGAGTAATGGTACTTGAAGTACAAATACACCTCATCCAAGAACACCCATGTAAACTTGCCCTTTTTCCGGTTCTCCATAACCCGGTTGTTGATGGCTTCCAGCGTCACCACCAGCGCCGTGGGCCGTAGCTGCTCTCCCATCTCGTACAGGTCAAGGCAGACAATACGGTTACTCATATCCACATCCGAGTGATGGGCAAACACATTCAGGCTGCCCTCGGTTATAAGCTCCGCCGCCAGGGCAATCTCCCGCGCCTCCGGTTCCGGCTGTTTCAATACCTCTTTTCGCCAGTCGGTCAGCAGCGGGGCCGGGGCCTTGCCGCTGAGATAGGGCTTAAACACTCTGGCTGTGCAGCGGTCAATGATGGATTTATAACTGCCCCGCATGACCCCGGCTCCCATCTGCTGCTCCAAGATGCTGGTGATCAGCTCAGACTTCAAGGCAATGGGATTTTCGTCCTCATAGCCCTTGACCACTTCCAGAGGATTCAAGTGGTGTATGCTGTGGGGAGATATCTCTATGACCTCTCCCCCAAAGGCACGGGTCAAGGCTCCATACTCCCTTTCAGCGTCCACGATAATAATGTCATCCTCCGTGCCAAGGGCTACGTTCTGTATCGTGCTTTTCATGCCCATGGATTTCCCTGAGCCGGAGACCCCCAAATAAAAGGCGTGGGGAGATACCAAGCGTTTCCTGTCACAGATCAGGGGGTTCTTGGAGATGATATTGATGCCGTAGGAAATGCCGCCGGGGTCTTGCAGCTCCTGCGCCCTAAACGGGATCGCCACGGCGCAGCTCTCGGTGGTGAGAGTATGCAATGCCTTAATACGGCGCAGACCGTAAGGCAAAGCCGTATTCAAAGCGTCCTCCTGCTGGTAGCGGGCTGAGGAAATGTCACACAGATGCTCCTTGCCGATGGCGATCAGGCTTTCGGTGTCCGCATCCAACTGCTCCAAGCTGCTGGCGGTGTGGACAATGGTAATGATAGAGAAGATCATGCGCTGGTCGCGCATGGTCAGGTCGTCCATATACTCACGGGAGTTATCCCGCTTCTGCTCCATGCTGCGGGGAACCTCCGCCGTGAAATTGTTCTTGGCGTTCTGCCGCTGCTGCCAGCGGGTGATGTCCGTCTCCACCCCAAGGATGATGCTCTCCACTTCCTTTACCGCCTCGTCCGTGGGGACGGGGATAAGGTCAATGGAGAGGATCAGGTTGCGGGAGAACTCGGTCAGGTCGGAGATCAGATCGTCGGCCACAAAGGAGGCGTAGTTTCTGAGAAACAGCACCCGGCCAACTTTATCTCCCATTTCAAAGTGGTTCTTCTTGAAAGAGATACTGTCCGGGCAAATCAGCTCCCGGAAGTCTGTGCCTGTCCGCATGGCCTGGGCATCGTCATAGCGGAAATACTGCTCCTGCCCCGGGCGGAAAAAGTCATGGAGGATGCGGAGCCGGTCATAATTGCCTGCGGGCTGGATGCCGGAGTCCAGCCGGGCAAAGCTCTTGGCAAGGTTGCCCTCCACCCGGCGAAAGTAGCGACGGCTTTCCTCTATCTTGCGTTCAGCTATAGACAGCGTTATATACCGCTCCTGTACCAGGTTGTTGCTTTGGCTGGAGCGGTCACGCATGATTTGATTGGCTTCCTCCCGGTAATGATCCAGCCAGTCGCCCTTATAGGGCAATAAAATACGCCGCTCAAACTCCGTGGGGTTCAGCCGGTGGTTGACGATAGTGATCTTGGCGGTGGCGTCGGTAGGTAAGCTGTTGAGCGCGCCGCAGTAAGAGAGGAAGATACTGCGCTGGGCCTCCTTGGAGGCCGCTATGTAATTGACGTCCTGAAGCTTCCAGGAATAGCTGTGCTTTCTGCCCACCTGCCAAATACCGTCTGTGTAAATGCGCTTGATGGGGATGGATTGCTGGACGCTCCGGGGGATCTTCAGCTTGTCCCGTTCGCTCTGGTTTGCCGCCGCAAGGGATTTAATCATGGCTGTCACGCCCCTTTCCATAATAGGCTTCATAATACGGGTTTTCACTGATGTACTTTCGCTCCCCGGTAAACAGCAGCTCGGACTTGATGACGGCCCAGATGAACTGTTCAAAGCTCAGTCCGTTATAACTGAAAAAGCCAGCCGCCGCAAAGGGGGCCGCCAGGACGATACAGAGCCAGCTTGCGGTCTCCCGGCCTATGAAGCGCCCAAGGCCCAGATATATCCCGGCCGCGATAAACAGCGCGGCCAGAGAGCAAAAGAACTGCCGGGCCGACAGGCCGAAGAAGATGCTTTCCTTGTATTGCCGTATCTCTTTTGGGATTTTTATTTCGATATGATTCACCTCGTTTTCTTAGTTTTCAGAAATGTGTCTCACCGTGAAACACATTTCAGCTATTCATCACAATATCGCTTTCGACCTCATTTCCCCAGACATCCCAGCCGGGTAAAGAGCGTCGGGCAAAGAGCTCTATCCTGGGTACATCGCCCATCAGCGCCTCAATGCGCCGCCGCGCTTCCTCCGGCTTTTTGCTGTGTTCCTCTACATGGGAGATAATGACCTGATGAATGTTCTTGGCCTGCCGCTTAGGGTGGCCTTTTGTAGCCAGCAAGCATATCTCCGCGTTCGCTCTCGTCCAGTAGCCCATGCCCCAGAAGATACCATCGCCCTGTCGATTCAGCTTGATCCAGACAAAGGCGGTGGTCTTATATTGAAATCCCCATGCCTTTATGACCTGTAAGGCTTCCTTGAGCATGGGCAAGGTCGCCCAGAGAAACAGCGCACAGTCCTTGTCCGCAAGCTCGCCCACTGGCAGAGCCATAATATCCTCCAACACCATGGTCGGGTAATGCTTTTCTACCATTCCATTTCCTCTCCACGCCTTGTAGCGCCAGGGCGGGTCAGCATAGATCACACCGTATTTCTTCATAGGCTGAACATCTCCCTTACGATCCTGTCCGCACCTTTCACCATCCCGGTCAGAATGAGCATATTAAAAATGAGCTGGCCTATGTATTCCCATACCATGGTCACGGTGGGCAGGCTTGTATCTACAGCCGGGGCGGAGCTGGAGAGAAAGGCTGAATAGATCAGGCAGGCTAAAACGATCACAGCCCCCTCCAAGCATACGCCTATATAGGATTTCACAAAGGCTTTGCCCATGGCGCTGGTTCCCTCACCGGCAAAGGATGCAAAGGGCAGGGGCGAGAGCGCAGTATACAGATACAGACGGAAGAAGCGCCCGTATACCGTCAGGATCAGGATAAAGGACATGACGGTAATAAAGAGGCTGCCGAGGAAAGAGACCAGCCACAGGGGGATGCTCTGTATGATGCTCACATCCTCAACGGCGGCAATGATCTCCGTGGGCAGAGCCGCCGACTCGGCAACGGCCCCGCCTATGCCGCCCATGGTGGCGGACACCACACTGCCGCAGATGGCAAAGATGGCAGTCATGATCTCCATGCCATAACCAACGGCAACCTTAGCCGCCACGAAACGGATGAAATGCCGCAGAGCAAACTCTGGCCTTTGCAGCTCCCGGAACGAGGCGGCGGACTGGAAAACACCCATGGCAAAGAACAGCACCAACAGGCCATAGCCGACGCCTACCAGCGCTGAATGTATATTAACGATGACGCCCCATATCTGCCCGCCCTTGAAGGTCTCCGGGGTCTGGGTTATGAGCTGCCACAGCTCTGCCAGCTTCCCATTCCATGTGCCGATTGCGTTTTCAAGATTTCTTACGACCCAGTTATCACTTATTGTCTACACCTCCTATAAAAGAGTGGAAATACGTTTCATGGTGAAACGTATTTCCCTTTTTGTATTTATACCGCGCCAATCGCAGTCAAAATCTCTTTGGCAAAGGCAATAACCAGACCGCCGAAGAGGCAGAGGAAGCCCTGGGAGCGCTGGCTGGCGTCGTGGCTCTGGATGCTCATACCCACCTGCACCACGCCCCAGCCCAGGATGATGATGCCAATGGCCTTGATGCAGGAGAAGATAAAGTCCGAAAGGTTGTTCACAATGGTCAGGGGATCTGCCCCGGTGGCGTAGGCCGGAACCGTGAACAGGCACACGGACAGCACCATGGCTGTCCATGCGGCGGTGAGCTTCCGGGTCATTCGTTTGTTGTCAAGCTTGGGTTTCTTCATAGATTTCCTCCGTTTCAAGTAAAGATAGTAAGTGTCTCATATCGTACATACAATAAGGGCTGTGGACATAAGGGGCTGCCCCGCCGTCCTCGGTATAGGCAATGTTTGGGTGCTTCATCAGGTCGTACTTTTCATCTATGACCGGGCGCTCGCCCCGGATGAAGACGATGGCCTTCCTGTTGTCCAGAAGCCGGACTTCATCCGGGGTCATCAGCTCCCGTCCGGTCTGCTGGGTGCTCTGGGAAAAGGAGCCGCTGCGCCCCTTGCTCTGGCTGCTGGAGGTGGTGCGGATGGTTTCCTTCCCCAGCAGCTTGGAGATGTATTCGTGGGTGCTCTGCTCGTTGCCGCCCAGATACACCAGGGTGTCGGCGTTGCCGATGATGCCCTCCCAGTCATCCTTGAACAGGGCTTTCAGCTGGGAAATGTTTTGCAGGATGATGGTGGCCATAATGTTCCGGGAGCGCATGGTTGCTTGAAGCCTTGCGTAACCATCAGGAAGGGCAACGTTCGCAAACTCATCGAACATGAGCCTGACAGGAACGGGCAGCGGCCCCATGTGTACCTTGTCCGCCTGATAGTACAGTTCCTGAAATGCCTGCATGAGGTAGGAGACGCCGCGCCTTGCCGGATTTCTCTGGTAGGTTTCGGCGCTCCCCCTCCCGAACCGGACGGACACCTCTCGGCGTATCCGGCTCTCCGTCTACAAAACTTAGGTTTGGATGCTGTTATAACAGCATGGGCATAGGGCAAGGGATTTTCGGCGGATGCGCAGCATGACGCGCTCCCACTCGGTTTCCCCCTTTAGGTCTTTCAACTTTCGGACGTGGTGCATCACAATTTCTTTTGTCTCCGCACCACAAAGCTCACAGATGCCATTTTTCAGCCGGTGGAGCAGACTGCGCTCCTTGGTGTACTTTCGGAAGTTCGGCATAATGTCTGAAAAATCCGGGGCAGCTTTTACATTCTGCTGAAATCCATCGTGGTAAAATTGGAGTTCCTTGTCGCCGCCCTTGGTGCTGTATTTCACAGAAAAAATACCATCGCGTACATATTTAGCCTTGATGTGCTTGTAGGTGGTACGGTATTTGCAGCCAAAGGTTTTGAACAGGCTTCCCCGCATGATTCTGTAAAAGCTGTTCAGGACAGACACGTTTGCCGCCAGTCTATAGTAGTTGTAAAGTCCGCGAATTTCCGAATTGAATTTGCTTACGATTTGTGCATCTGGCATATTGATGAGCTTTCCTCGGTAGGTCGGCTTCCATATCTCTTTTCCGTCAGGACACTTTTTGATATACATCGCTCCGTATTCCAGCAGTTTGTTGAACCACTTTTCGTGGGGAAGATACAGCTTGACCTGTCCGTTCCAGTGACGTTTGAGATTTCCGTTTTTATCACGGGAATAATCTTGGCTTCTTGATACAGTCAGGTCATAGCCGAGGAAGCGTACCAGCTCCGCAGAGTGGGTGATTTTCGTCTTTTCCTCCGATAGCGTCAAATTCAACTTGTCATGGAGAAATGCCCGTAATTCCCCCTTGATTGTTTCCGCGTCAGCTTTTGGCCCTATAACCCCAATGATGAAGTCATCCGCGTATCTTACGTACTGGATTTTCTTGAAGGTGGGGTCAATGGCTGGGAAGCACGGGATGGAGAGCAGTTTTGCATAGAGTTCATCTACGCGGCCTTTTGCCCGCTGGACTTCGGTCTCGTCTCCTTGCTCCACTGCTGTTTTGCGCTTTTTCTCCCAATAGTGCGCTAACGCCAGAGTCTGCGAGTATTCTTTCTGCGGTTTGCGGTAGCTGTCCTGTCTGTCATATTCCGATTTGAGCTTTTCTACGAATGCGTCCAGCTCGCTGAGATAGATATTTGCAAGGATTGGACTGACCCCGGAACCTTGGGGGGTGCCGCTGTAGGTGGTATTGTATTCCCAATTTTCCAGGTAACCTGCCCGGAGAAATTTCCAGAGCAGTTCGATGAAGCTCTCGTCGGTAATACGCTGTCTGACAATGCTGATGAGGATATGATGGTCAATGTTGTCGAAACAGCCCTTGATGTCGCCCTCTACGAACCATTTCACGCCTGTGAACGTCCGCTTTACCTCGGCCAGACACGTATGGCAGCTCCGATTGGGCCGGAACCCGTGAGAATGGACAGAAAATCCAGGCTCATAGATGGCCTCCAGCATGACCCTGACTACCTCCTGCACCAGTTTGTCGTCAGTGGATGGAATACCCAGTGGTCGTTTTTTGCCGCTGTTTTTCTTTGCGATATACTTTCGCTTGGCTGGCTGTGGCTGATAGCTGTGGTCTTTCAGCGATGCGATGATTCGATTGACCCTCGCCATACTCATGCCATCCAGCGTATTCCCGTCTGTTCCCGCTGTCATGCTCCCCTCTGAGGATGCAATTTTCTGATAGGCCAGCAGGTACATCTCGGGATTGTAGAGATTCCGGTATAGCCGCTTGAATTGGTAGCTTTTGTCCTTTGCCTTGTCACCTAAGTTTTTCAATATAACTTCTGGACTTCTCATAGTGTCTCTCACACCTTTCCGTAGATTATATTGAGCTGTAGACTGTCTCACTTCGCCATGTGGACGGCTTTCCCGCCCTCGGACTACTATTGAGACTGTGTTACCTTGGCGGATATTCAGGGCCGCTTTTCTCATAGCGCCCATAGCCATGGCTGGCTTTCCGCTTTAGGCAATCCCCATTTAGCTTCAATGGAACATGAGTTGCTGTATTGTCGGATGGGATTTTTCGCCACTTTGCGCCGTTTTTCCCACGGCTGCCTGCTCCGAGTATCTCGCAACGCCCCTACACTCAAGTTTGTTGCCGGAGCACCGGCGGCTGAAACTCCTTTACGCCGGAGACGATGTTATATCTTGCTCGTGACTATCCTTTAGGCAGTTTAGCTTTCATCCTCATATACAGCTTTTCATCCTATTGTGCCTTGCTCACCGCATGGAGTTTGCGGCAGCGCACTCTCCGACATGCTACACTCCCTGTCAGGTTTCCCATTCCAGATAAGTCGGGGGATGATAGGTTGCTTTCAGTCTGTTTTGGGCCTCCTTGTCCCATTAGATTTACTGATTGCGTTGATACTTTTACCTACTGTTTTCTCAAAACAGCATTCCAAAGAAACCGCGCCCGGATTTATTGTTTAACGCGCCCGGGCTTATGGGCGCACGTGTAAAGCATACTCACAAGGAAGTTCAGGCTGTTGTCATTGCTGTCCGGGATCACGCAAAAGATCGCCTGCTTCCGTTCTCCCAGCTTTGAAAGCTCCAAGCTGTCCTCGTTAGTAATGCCCTGTATCTCCGGCAGAGTAAAGGAGGCAAGGCGGACGGCGGCGCTCACCAAAATGCTTTTTGCTGTCTTGCCGGCGGCTTGTTTGAACACCCGGTATTGCCGCAGGGCGATGTGGTTCGGGTCATCTTCTTCCAAAGCCTCAAACAGCAGGTCAAGGGGAGATTTGTAGTCCTCATCGTCCTCTTTCACAGCTCCGTACTCGATCATGGTC
>Ga0129308_1001219_pt1 | contig 28704 bp, 25 predicted proteins | sample L827metagenome_FD_94440 | JGI IMG/M metagenome (GOLD analysis project Ga0129308, IMG submission 94440) | Ring-tailed lemur group fecal microbial communities from Wisconsin, USA - L827 metagenome | ecosystem: Host-associated > Mammals > Digestive system > Large intestine > Fecal | place: USA...
AAAGAACGTCTCATCCGCGAGAAACAACATCTCGAGGACTTTTGGTCATGGGCAGAAAAGAATGCTGTCGGAGAACTGCCGAAATCAAAGCTTTCGACCGCTTTCAATTATGCATTAAATAATCGTCAAGAGTTCTTTAATTATCTGGAAGATGGGCACTGTTCCATCAGTAATTCGCTCGCCGAAAACTGCATCCGGCCATTTGTGATCGGCCGAAAGAACTGGCTGTTTGCAGGAAGCCCGAAGGGGGCTGCTGCAAGCGCTGGAATATATACGCTGATTGAAACAGCCAGAGCTAACGGACTGACCCCAATGAAATACATAAAATACATCCTGTCAGATATGCCTGGAAGTTCCTTCCTTAAGCATCCTGAATATCTGGATGATTATCTACCGTGGAATCCCATGGTAAAGGAAATGTGTCAATAGCCGTCACCCCTTTTGCATTTAGTATAAGAGGCTGATGGTTATTTTTCTATACACTGTCTTACTTGACGTTTACAAAACAACAGTTACGCTACTTGGCAAGCAATGTCTTTATTCCCACAAAGACTCGAAACTGCGGTTCCCGGCGTTGCCGGAAACCGCAGTTTTTGCCGCCTTAGCCGGTCACTGACCCGTTGCAGGGCCAGCTCGGACAAATGGGAATCCTTGAACTTCCAGGTGCAGTCCAAGGAGGTGGAATTGAAGATGATGTGATTGTGGATATGCGCCCGGTCGGTGTGGGTAGCAACGATAAAGGCGTGTTTGCCTTTGGTGAAGCGCATCCCCAGCTCATAACCGATACGGTTGGCCTCCTCCGGCGTGACCTCGCCCGGTTTGAAGGACTGGCGTATCTGGTAGGCGATGACATCATGCTTCTGGCGGCGGCCCGTCATGTGTTCATACTGCCGCTTTGACAGAAGGAACCGCTCATCCGCCGTCCGGGCATCACACTCATAGCTGGAGATATATTTTCCGCCCTCAGTCTTTTCCTCATTCTTGGAATAGTCCGTTCTGTCCGCCAGCGTCTGGGCGATAGTCTTATGCTTTTATTCAGTTATCACCTTTGCCACGATATCCTCCGCCTGTACAAACGGTTCCTCCCAGTATCTTGAATCATAAGAATTCTCCGCATTATCCCCCAGTACATAATAGCTTTTCTCCGGTACCGTCAGACTGACTCCGTTTCTCAAGACTATCTCGCCTTCTACAGCCGCAATTCGTTTCACCAGCAGCTTCCCGTCATGCTCAAAAATAATGATATCTCCCACTTCCAACTCCGAAAAAATTCGGATTCCCACGATATAGCTGCACTTTTCTATGGTTGGCTCCATAGACGCGGTGGGCACATAACCAATCAGGAACACCAGCTTAAACAAAATGAGTATGAGGACGAATGCCAGAGCCGGAATCAGCCACTTCCAGGAAATTTTTCTTTTTGCTTTCATTACAAAACCTCCAAAATAAAAAAAGCGGGATGCCGAAAACCAACCGATTCTCAGCATCCCATTACTTTCTCTGTCACAACGCAAGATGATAGGCCGCTGCCAGCGCCTGCATCTCCGGCTGCTTCTTCAGGAACTTCCGGGCCTTGGATACCCATGCACAGACCAGCTTGTCCGAAGCGCCCATCTGCACGCCGATCTCCCGGCTTGTATAACCCTCTGCCATCCGCTTCATGGCCTCCATGCCTTTCGCCGTGGAGGGAGGTGCTTCCGCCTTTGCCCGGTTCCATATTTGCTCCAAATCCATTCGGAAATCAGACTGCTCCTCCGAAATTTCCTGCTCAGCCGGTATGTAGGGCGTCACATCGCAGGCCGTCTCCCGCTCCTGGCGCCTTGTGGCATAAATCAGCACATCGCAGATCTCGTTCCAGATGAGCCGGTAAGCGTATGTAGAAAAGGTACCGCCTTTATCCGTCGCCGCAGCTTTGCATAGCCCGATACAGCCAATCTGAAAGAAATCCTCATAGGAATAGATCCCCACCTGATAAGGCGTATGAAGCTTTGCCTTAATGACGCAGTGTACCAAGCCGATGTTTTCTTCGACTTTTCGTTCCTGTTCTACGGTTAAAAGCATACAGCCGCACCTCCTTCTACTTTCCGAAAGAAGCCCTTCCTTTTACCGGAATGTCTCCGCTCCAGCAGCTTTCGGCTCTCCTCAATCACCTGCCTGCAGTAATACTCGCCCAGATACCCGATATGGGCCTCTGACAGCGGCGCGCAGATCAGATCCGCCAGCCACTGATAGGCGTCCTGCTTGCTCATCATCCCGGACTGATACAGCTGGTCAAAATAGTGATGCGCCGTTCGTCTCAGCGTCCGAAGCTCATGATTGGCCAATGTCCCCACCGGGATATGGGTTCCGGCATGTACCCGCACATAGGCGTCGCATTCCGGGTAATGAGAACAGACATAGAGCATCGTCCCTTTGCTGTTATCATGATAAATCCCATCCGCACTCCGATAAACGACCGGGCTGCCGCAGTAAGGGCAGCGCATCCGGCTGATATCCAATCCCTTTCTCTTCTTTTTCGTTTGTTTCTTCATCTATGTCACCTCCGTCTGGATAAAAGAAAAAGCCGGAAGGTCTGCAAAAAAGGCATACAGAGCCAAGGCGCTGGAATTTTAGTCTCATCCAGCAGATTGACTCTGTACGTATTTAAGCAGCCTTCCGGCTATGATATTCAAATGACTTGCGTTATTGTGGATCGCTCTGTGCGCAAAATCCGTAACGGTTCCCTAATCCCTCTTGAACCAGGTCTGACGCTATCCCTTAACGTACCGAAAGCCTGAACGCAAGCCCCTGCTACGATTAGAGTATAGCAAATCAAAGCCGTCTTGTCAAGCCTTATAGGAATATTTTATTTTGTATTTCTTGTTCAATATTCCTTTTAGGCTTATTTTCGATTTTTCAGCTCAGTCTGAGGATTATTCCTCGTCTTCCTCCTCATAATCCGCATCCACCGCTCTGCGCCGCTTCATGACATACATCCCGATCAGGCTGCCGATGGCCAGCGCCATACCGCCGCCGAACAGCGCCAGATGTCGTACCGGAATGCCTGCCACCGTTTTTTCTCCGTCATCTGCAGCAGGGGAATCTTCCGATTCCTGATTTAAGTCCGAAATAGCCTCTGTCTCCTGATCTGCATTCTGTGTTCCTTCGTTTTCCTCATCTGGATTCTGGATGTCACCCGTTTCCGTTTCAGCCGCATTCCCATCGGAATCTGCATTTTCTTCCGCATTTTCCTCGGTTACAGCAGGGGCTTGCGCCGGATTCGGAACAGATACCGTAGAATTTAAGCAGGTGAGCACATAGGCGCTGCTGCCGCCAATCTCCAGCCGCAGCACACCGTCATCGCCCACGGAAATGGTACCGGGATACATACCGGCGTCGGTCTTTAATTCAAATTCCACACCGGCCCAGTCTGCACCCAGCTGCACCTCCAGCTGCTCCGGCTGCATCACCTGCATTTCCGTACCTTCCGTCCCTTCTGCCGCGCTGGCTGGTACGGGAAACAGCATCAGTGCGCCAAGGCTAAGCGCCATGGCGGCGCCCAGAAGCTTTTTTCTCATTGTCATACCGCGCACCTCCCGGATACATAATTACGATAAAAACAAATAAGCGCGGCAGCAATGCCTGCGCCCATCACAATCGTTACGATTCTTTTCTTCATATGAAATCCTCCATAAAATCTTTGCTACCGGGAACCTGTTATTGGCTCCCGGCAGCGTTCTGTTTAATGTTTCCCGGTTCTGGGCGCTAAAAACTTGCCGCCACGTTTTTTATTTTTACGGCTGAAGTAAACAGTCCCGCCAATGCCGACCAGACTTACCCCAAGAATGGCCAGCCAAAGCGCCAGATGATTGTCGTCGCCGGTCTTCGGCACATCCACCGTTACCTTGTCGTTATGAACATTAACGGTCAGCGTTTCATCCGCAACCAGCTCCACCTCTACCGGTGCGGGACGCTTGTAGCCTGCGCTGAGGCTGTCCTCCACCTCGGTAATGGTGTATTTCCCGACCCGGAGGCCCTCAATGTAAATCTGCCCCTTGGCGTCCGTCTTGAAGGTCTCGTCATAATTGTCGCCTACGATGTGGAAGCTGAAGCCTTCCACCACGCCGTCGCTGGAGGTCTTGACGATCTTCAGGTTGCCCCGCTGCGCCTGGTTAATAAAGCCCTTGCCGGCTTCGTTCTCCACATCATAGACTTTGCCGTCGGTATCCACACTGACATAGTAAACGCCGTCATCCAGATAGAAGCCCTTCGGAGCCACCGTTTCCTTTACCAGATAACCGCCGTAACGCAGCCTAGTCATCTCATACTCGCCGGGATCCGTTTCCGTCAGCGTCCCCAGAAGCTCGTCGTCTTTATCCAGCTTCTGGTCGCCGTTGCTGTCGCGATAGACCTCAAAAGTGGCGCCGGTCAGCTTATGATCCGGATAGTCTGCGTCATACTTGGTCAGATGGATGCTGCCGGTGATAAACCTATTGGTAATCTCCACCGTGATCATCTGGGCGTCCTTGCTGATTTCCACCGGGAACTTCTCCTCGCAGAGGACAAAGCCCTCCGGCTGCTCGATTTCCCGCACAATCCATGTGCCGTAAGGCACCTGTTCAAAGCTGAAGCTTCCGTCCTCAGCAGAAGTCGTTACCAGGATAGCATTTTCCTCTGTAAACTCTTCCGTCTTCGCAGAGAACAGGCCGATCTTCGCGCCTGCCAGCGCATTGCCGTCCTCGTCCAGCTTCCGTCCAGAAACGGAACCGTACTTCAGCTTGTTTTCAATGGCGTTTCCATCATTGGCATGGATCTCCACCACAGCAGTTTCCTGTCCCGCATACGCAAATACCACCGGATATTTCGTATCGTTCGGCAGGTAATGCGGATCGGTTCCATCCTCACGCAGATAGTAGCTGCCAAAGGGAAGGTCGGTCTGGGCAGCTGCAGTTCCATCCTCCTGCACCTCGATCACTTCGATCAGGCCGTCGGCCGGAATCATGGTACCGTCGGCCGCCGGAATATCCTCTGCCGCATACAGGCCAAAGATGACGCTGTGAACCTCGCCGTTCATGCCAATCCCGAATTTCTCATCCTGTTCCACTACTTTAGTGAGGCTGATCTGAACCTTCTGGCGCTCGTTATAGAAATCAGCGGCGGTCTCCGTCACGTCAACCTCCTGCCCGGCGTAGGTCAGCTCCGCTGTTTTCGATTCCGTATCCAGAACCATACCGTCAGGCGCCTGGATTTCTACGATCTCATATTTTCCAAGATACAGAAGGTTGCTGGATGCTTTCCCGTTTTCATCGGTCGTAACGGTATCGACTACCGTTCCTTTTTCCGCACGAAGTGTTCCATCCAGCGTATAGATGTCCTCCGCTGCGCGGATTTCATACACAGCGCCCTCCATTCCGCGGGCTTCGCACACCGGAGTGTAGCGGTCGGAAAAGCCCTTGTTCTCCTCTACCAGAACGGTGGAGAAGGTTTCGCCTGTCTTGGTGATATGGATCCGGCCCTTCTGGGCAATGTTGTGTTTTTCTACCACGACCACATCCTGGCTGCCGTCCACCGTAAAGGGAACCGGCTCGCTGTCCAGCACATAGCCGTAGCAGGTCTCCACCTCGATCAGTTCATAGCTGCCGTAGGGAAGCTCGCAGGGAAGCATCAGCCAGCCTTCGTCATTGGTAAAGAAGGTCGTGATCTCCACCGGCGTCGGATAATACACCGTCTGGGTAATCAGCTCGCCAGTAGCCGCGTTGCGCACCTGGAATCCAATGTTTGCGGCAGGGATAATCTTGCCGGTTTCAATGTCGTGCTTCTCCACCCGGATCAGGCTGGTCTGGGTCTGGTTGTTGATGATGTAGGAATAGGTTTCATCCTCACTGCGGATAAAAACGGTGAAGTCCTTTACGAACGCCTGCCCCTCTTTGCCCTCAATCTGATGTACCGTATAGCGGCCATAGGGCAGATCCTTGGTCATGGCAAACCCATTGGCGTCCGTTACCAGAATATCGCGCTCCGCCTCGCGGGCATTGTCATAGCTGCCTGCGCTGGTCAGGTAAATCTGGAACCTGACGCCTTCCTCCGGCTGCTCTACGATACCCGAACCGCCGGAAGCCTTCAGATCTTCATCGGGAATTTCCACCGGCTGATATTCCTCCGGAATCTCAGTCTCGGGTTCCTTCGTATCCTCTGTTTCCGTTTCAGAAGGCGTTTCTTCCGTCTCAGCTTCCGTCTCCGTTTCATCGGTTGTCTCCGGCGTCGCATCTTCTGTTTCAGATCCGGCTTCCGCTGCTGCTTCCGCAGATTCTGTTACTACCTCTTCCTCATCCAGGGCAGCCTCATCATTGACAGAGGACTCCTTGGGAAGTGCTGCGGCATCCTCAGACTCAGCCTGAATATCCGCATCACCTGCGGTTTCTTCCATCTCAGTCTGGGCATCTGCACTGCCTTCCGTTTCTGCCGGCAGCTCTGCAAGGCCGTTGCCGCTGACAGACTGGGATTCCTCCGCCGTCACAGGGACAATCGTTTCTTCTGCAGGCGCTTCTGTGGTTTCCTCCACATCCAGTTCCGCATCAATGTGCTTCACAATACGGATCCGTCCCTTGATGACCTGCTCGGTCACGTCTGAGGAGACTGTGTTCAGCTCTACGGTGAAATTGCCGGGTTCCGCCGGGATAGAATACACGGTTTCATCCAAAAGATAACCCTCGGAAGGAGAGATTTCTTTCAGCGTCCAGTTGGAATCACAGATGAAATAATCCGTGGTGAAAGCGCCGTCGGCGTCGGTGGTGTAAGTGGCCATCAGGGTATCTCCCTGATACAGACCATAGACCGCACCGGCCAGAGACGCATCGCCCTGGGAATAGCCCGTTTCCGCATCGCTCTTCACGACCGCAACCCGGAACTTTTTCAGGATATTTTCAAAGCTGCGCTGGGTCACTTTATTCCACTCAATCGCTACGGTCTGATCCTCGGGAATCACATAGCGAATGGCGGTGTCCACTTCTTCCAGCACATATGGCTCACCGCCGCTGATCAACACGTTCTCAAACCGGGCCACGCCGGAAGCGTCCGTCACCGCATACTCATCCACCGCAAGCCCGGACAGGGAAGTGCCGTACAGATGGAAGGTAACGCCCTCCACCAGACCGTCCTCCGAGGTCTTTTTTACCTCCAGCTTGCCGCGCTTCAGCGTATTGTTAAACGTCACGGTAGCCGTCTTCCCGCCAACGATGGTCACGGCCTGGCTGCTCTGCGGTTCATAGCGGTCATATTCCGCTTCTGTTACCGTATAAGTACCCGGAAACATCCCTTCCACGGTGATCGTGCCGTCCGCCTGGGTGGTCACGGTCTTATTGAAGTTCGTTCCGGTAATGGTGAACTGGATGCCGCCCACAACGCCGTCCTCCGAGGTCTTTTTCAGATTCAGAGTACCCACCGGCGTTTCCACGTTCAGATACGCATTGACCGGGCTGGCATTCTCCGCGCCGGTCACCACATCCTGCAGCGAGTCTGAGCCATAGGCGATCAGCTTTGCGCTCTCGCTGACGGTGGGGACATTATTCCGGGTAGCGGAAATGCGAACCGTACCCTCAAACGCCTGCTCGGAAGTAATGGTGAGCTGGTTCCCTGACTTGGAGACCTTCACGGAAGCATTGGAGGTCGAAAAGCTGTAATCACCCAGCACTCCGTTATTGTCTGTCAGAGTCAGCGTGTACTTCCCATCGGAATATTTCAATTCCCTTGACGCTCCGCCCGTGGAACCGGACATGAAGCTGGGAATCGTGCTGTGCTCCGTCAGCAGAGAAACGATCTCATCATAGACCGCCCTGGCCCCGCTGTTGGGATAGCTGCTGCCAAAATGAAGGCTGTAGGCTGTCTGGCTGACCTGGGTATAGGGGCCTTCCGCCCTCCGGCATCCGGTCACAAACTCCCAGACCAGCGTCTGGGTTGCCATCCACTTCTCGTCATCGCTGCCGGAAAGGTTTCCCCGGTTCCCCTGATACCCATACAAGAGCGCCAGTCCGATGGCTCTCTGCTGGGCATAGGAAAGGGAATTCCACGCCTCGGAAGACGCTTCCGTCAGAGTGTCCCCGGTATGCAGCGGCACGCCGGGCTGAAGGCAAAACGCGGTATCTCCATCCACAAACATCCGGTACTTATATTTGCCTTCGCCGCCTGCGGTATAACCGCCGATGACCGCGCCGGAATTGTACCGCATCGGATTACCATTGGAATCGTAGGTATAAGAAAAGGTGATCGTGCCCACATCTCCGGTGGCCGCGAACACGCTTTGGATCGGGATCACGGACAGCGCCGTGACCACGGCGAGCAGCATGGCTGCCGCCTTTTTGAACATTCTTTTCAGTTTCATAGGTTTCCTCCTGTTTTTTCTCCAGTATCCGGACAGAGCAAAGCCCCGGGAAGTTCTCCCGGGGGCCTGCTTTTCCAGACTGGCTATGCTGCTAATTTTCCGTAACCGCGGTCCGCCTCATCGACGCACCGGTCCAGAATCTCATAAAAACGGCGGGCGTCCATCTCGGTATCCAGCCAGTGAGTGGCCCGGTACGAATAGCAGCCCACATCGTCGTTAATGGCGTGGCTTCCCAGAATGCTGTGCAGATTCAGCTCGTTGGTCATCTGCCGCTGCTTCTGGGTACTGGGTCTTGCCAGGGCTTTCGCCAGGCAGAACACCATCAGCGGGTGCAGCTCCGAAAATGAGATCTGCAGGTAATAGTCCCGGTAGTCCGTCATCATGGACGTTTCATCCTGGCTCTCGATATGCAGCTGGGACAAAATCATCTTCCGGGTATGCTCGGCAATCTCCCGGCGGCGCTGCTGCTCGCTCCCGCTCAGTTCATAATGGTTCATACAAGTCCTCCTTCCTGTCAGATTGAAATGCGGTTATCTCGCCGCGGCGATATGGGTGATGGCGCCCCAGATCCGGTTGGACTCATGGTTGACGCCCAGAATACGGACCGTCACCCTGGCGCCTCTGGGCGGACGTCCCCGTTTCGGGTAAGAGCAGAGGCAGTCGATACCGCCGTCCAGCGCCACAAAGACGCCGTTGGTATCCACCATACTGACCGTACCCACATACCGGTTGCCAATGGAATAGCGCCGAAGCGCCTTTTCATAGGGATTTTCCCCGGCCTGTTTTACCGAAGCCGTGGCCTTTAACTGGTTCCGGTCGCTGCGGTCCACCTCCAGCACCTTCACCAGAATGCGCTGGCCAGGCTGGAAGTGGGCCGCCGCATCCATCCACCGCTGGTAGCTCAGCTCCCGCAGCGGGATGTAAATCTCCAGACCGAACAGGTCTACGAAGATGCCCGCCCGAATGACGGATACGATCCTTGCTTCGGCGCATACGCCGGAGTACAGCAGATGATTGCCGTCCCGGTCTGTGCCGAAGTAATACTGCTTCCGTTTGGCCCGCATGGCCTCCAGCCGACTGCCCACCGCCAGCCCGGATTCGTGGTCGATGCCCTTGATGATGTAGTCCACCTCGGCTCCCAGCCGTTTGGTCAGCATGTAATGCAGCACGTCCTCCGGGAGACGGCCCCTGTAATCCGTGGGCGGCTCCACCGCCTCCTCGGCAGGAATGATGACCTTGAACTCACCGTGATAGATGACTGCGAGGGAACGGGATGGGGTATTCTCCGGCCGCTCCACGCCCTGGATGGTGCCGGTCAGAATTCGTCCGGTTTTCTGGGATTCCAAAAGGTCCAGCAGGTCGTTCTTGGCCTTATCCGCTTCGGTTTCCACCTTGAGGCGCTCATCAATGGAAATGACCGTCATGGCCGGTCTGACATACGGGCGTTTTTTCTTCGGCTGAGCGGAATTCCCGACGCCGTCGGATGCATTTTTCTGATCCGAATCCGCCGCTGTGTCAGACTGAGATGGATTCTCTGCGGTCTTCCTCGGCCGGCCCTTGCGTTTGGGCTTCTCCGGCTCAGTCTGGGGAGAGGCGGTGTTTGCATCTGAAGCCGGGCTCTCTTCAGACGCCGCAGCCGGGCCTTCGCCATTTTCCATGTCGGTCTGGGAGTCGGGCGGCGGATCAGCGATCGAAAGTTCGCTTCCGTCTGTCATTTCCGTCCCGGTCTGGGAATCCGGGCTTTCTTCCGGTATTGCATCCGGATCCTTCTCTGAAGCGGACAGCTCCAGAGGATTTTCCGAATCAGTCTGGGGAATCTCAGCCTCCGGGCCTTCACTTTCGGAAGGCAGCTCCCGGGCCATGTCCTCCAGCTCCGGATTCATCTCAGTCTGGAGAACGCCTTCCTGATTTTGCAGCTCCTCAGGGAGCGCATCTTGTTGCTTTGTTGCCATAAAAGTACCTCCTGTGATTAAAATTCAGCCGGCGGTTTTGCCGAGCTGTAAAGACTTTTCCTGCGTTTGGGCTTCTCCGGCTCCGGCGGCCTGTCAGGCTCATTGGGAACCGGGGCCGCATATACCGGCACAGCAGTAACTGCCGGGTGATAGTCCATAATGGATGCGCGCACGATCTGCTTCGACATCGGGTGCTTGGTGAAATCCAGTTTGGAAAGCTTCAGCAGGTTGCATCCGCGTATGACCACCAGCATCTCCTCGTTGGGAAGCCGCAGGACCTCATCCGGCGTTAATAGCCGCCTGCGTCCCTGCCCCTCAGTCTGGCGGTACTGGGGGATCACCTGCGCCACGGCAATGGTCTGCCGCACCGTCATGGTGGAGTTCACCTGCACCGACATATCTCCGCTTCGGGCGGAAAAGTATTCTGCACTCACATCGTCCGTACAGCCCAGCATCAGCTGGATATCGCAGTTGCCGATGATCTCGGCCCAAAGGTTTTTGGGATACCGGTTCTGTAACTGCCCTAAGCTCTGCACCGCCAGCATGACCCGGATATCCCTGGACCGGACGACGGACAGGGAACGGGCGAAGTCCGAGCCATCCTCCGCGCCGCCGATACGCCCCACATTGTTAAACTCATCCAGAATCAGATTGACGGGAACATTGCAGCGGCCGTCCGGCTGGCTGTCGGCATACCGGGTCAGTTTGATGAACATGAATGAAAAAAAGAGCGATGACAGGAATGCCATGGTGGCGTCCTGGTCGCTCAGTATAATATAGTAAGCGCATTTCTGCTTCGCCGGCTCCGTCAGGTCAATGTCAGACCGGCTGGTAATCCGCTGCACCGCCTGATTTTGCAGCACCTGCAGGCGGGTTCCCAGACCCAGAATGATTCCGGATTTCACCGTGTCACTGGACTGGGCAAATAGGTTAAAGGGCGCCCTGGCCGGATGGTCCAGCGGGAGCTTGTCGAACATGGCGGTGAGCTGACGCTCGCTGTTCTGAGTCAGGAGCTGGTAAACCGCCGTCAGATGCTTCATGTCCGGGCTGCGGCTGCGGTCCTGATCTACCAGCAGGATCAGCGCCTTTAACAGATTGCCCTCGCCGTTATCCCAGAAGTGGTCGCCTTTGCCGGAGCTGGTATTGCCGATGATGACATTGGTCAGTACCTGCGCCATCAGGGTGTCGCCGTTTAAGTCTGACATGCAGTTCCACGAGTCCCCATGCTCCGGCGTGACCAGGTTAAACACCTTTACGTCATACCCATTCTGCCGGAACAGCTCCGAGGTATCCGCGTATAGTTCCGCCTTGCTGTCGGTGATAATCACCGACTCGCCCCGCCGCACCGCCTGAAACAGCGCATTGCGGATGATGGCTCTGGATTTCATGGTACCGGACGCACCGAAGATGGCGATATGCCGGTTCAGTCTGGTGTCCTTTGGCATACAGACCGCTTTTCCCTTATACTCACCAAGAATCGTGCCTTCGGCCCTGTCCACCGGAGCAATCTCCAGTACATCCCGCATTTCATTTTCTTCCATCCAGGAAGCGGTGCCGTAGATGCCGGTCTTGCTCTTGGTAAAGCCTCTGGGATCATAATTCTTCCCGTCAAACCGGTCGTGGAGCTTTATATAGGCGAAGACGCCTCCGCCGATAAGCAGGATCCCCAGCATCCCTTTCAGCCCGTTCCCGGAAAATGCCTTTGGGAAACAGACCAGCGGGTTCCAGCTCACCGGCTCCATACCGGCTTCACCGGAAAGTCCGTCCGCCTGCATCCATGCCGCATAATTTGTTAATAGCTGACCAAGCATTCCGCCCAGATACAGAAGCGCCGCGCATCCCAGTATGGCGGCGGCAGCAATGGCCGCCATCCGTTTCTTATCCTTCAAATAAATCCCTCCTCTCCGGGCATAACTCCGCTTCCACCAAATCCATGCCGATGGTCTTGATTCCCGCAGCCTGCCCGATATATTCCCGAAGAAACTGGGCCTGATGCGGAAAGCAGAGCATCTCGAACCGTCCCCTCTGGCATTCGATTGCCTCCCGGAACCGGATCAGTCTGGCAAGGTCCCCGTCCAGATGGGACAGCACATATACCCCATCCACACAGGCGTCGTATTCAAAAAGCCCACTGCCATAGCTTCTGGCCTCAGGCTCAAACAATAGATCAAGCAGCCGCGCGTTCCAGTCTGGGGAGGCGAGGAGCCGCAGCTGCCGGACGCCATTGGCGTCCATGGGGACAAAATATATATGTCCATAAATCGAGTCAAACCGAAACTCCATCCGGCGGCTTTTGTCCGACTCCAGCAGCGTCTTCAAAGCAACCTCCTCAGACTGGCCCAGCAAAACCGCCGCATTTACCTGAGAGATGTCGGCATTCAGCCTGGCAATCTCCGTCAGGCTATGGAGCGCCTTGAATTCACCCATGCCGCTCCACTTCATCACTGCCTCCCGGGTATTGTAAACGGCAAAGCAGCTGTCAGGAGAAAATATGGCCCCGGTCATGCGGGTGAACATGGTTTTGTTCATCTCGGTCTGGCCAACGCGCTTGAGATCCTTAGCCGGATACAGCACCGGCCCGTCCGGTATGACGGACAGCCTTGTTTCATTCTGCAGTTTTGGCAGCAAATACGGCCTCGACTCGATCCCGGCCTTCATACACAGAGCCGCTGTCTCCGCCACCCGATGGTTCCGCTCCCGGTGAGCGGCATCCCCCGGAAAGCGGTGATTCCAGAACGCCTCCATATAATACTCGTAAGCACCGGGATGCACCCAGTCCAGGATAGGAAGCGCACCCTTGTAGAGCCGGATGGTTTTGGAATCGCTCTTTCCGGATACCGTCAGGAGCTTACAGGTGATTTCCGCTCCAGACTGGAAATGGCGAAAGGTCTGAACCGTAGTCAGTCTGGAGACGAGCGCCTTATAGACCCGCTCACTCCCCAGTAAAGACAGCGACCGATACGGGAACTCCCCCACAAAAGCGAGCAGCGTGATGAGCTGCCACACCTGACTGCCCGGGCGGAAATGTACCATTGGCGCTCACCTCCGCTCACAAGATTTTCCGACAACATGACTGCTCTCTTTGTCGGAATTCCCGGCGTAGTGACGTCCCCAAACCGCCGCAATATCAGGCGTTTTCCGTTTCCGGGAACTTATGTATTTTTTCGAGGCCCGAAGATCCCCGTTTTTACATATGTTTTTCCGGTCAAACTTGCCGTTTTTCATAGAGCGCCACTCCTTCCTCCGGCATGGTTTTCTCCATCACCAGCCACACTGGGAAGTCCCGCTTGGGAACCACATAAACCTCTGTGCGCTCCTCCGCGCCTTCCGCGCTGCAGTAGTAATGGGCGCAGACCTCCGGGCCGTCGTCCGGCATCACATACAGGGCAACAATGTCGGAAACCATATTGACTTCGATGTTATCGTGATCCCGCTTCCGCCGCTCCGGTCGGGAGCGGTCATATACATTGCGGTAAATCAGCACGCAATCGCAAAAGCGCACCGGCTCTTTCCTATGAAAAAAATCCCGCATGGCGGGATAAAGAAAAGAGCGGATATAATCGGCGGAACCGGACTCCTTTTTCGGAAGCAGGGCGGGAATCCGAAGGGAAAACCATCCCTCCGCAGTAAACCCAATCTCCACCGGGATGCACAGGGCAATCAGATTGGCCGTGTCCATAGCCGCATGGGGCGAACCGGTATAGGCGGGAAGGGAACGGGAAAGAAGCACCATCCGCTCCGCCGTTTCCTCCAACTTCATGGCAGTCTCATATGCCTGCGCCAGATTGCCCGCTTCATAAAACTGCCGGGTAACCGCAATCTGCTCTTGCAGCCGCTTTGCCCATAGCTCTACCTTACCCAGCGCTTGAAGGAACGTATTGGCTGTTTTCATTCTGAACCACCTCCTCCGAGTAGAATGTCACCTCCGGTTCCTCCTCGCCCTGAAAATCCACCGTGGCGAACAGGCAGGGCGCATTGGGCAGCCGCAGCCCTGCCGCCATGGAAATGTGGGGAACCACGATAATGTATTTCAAATCCTCCTCCGGCTGCAAAAGCCGCAGAAGATTCTGTTCTCCTTCATACAGCACCACAATCTCATATCCGCAGTTCTCCTTCAGAAAGAAAAGCTGGGAAGGGTAGACTGCCGGGTAATGGGCCATGGGATCCACATAGTCGATAAATTTCAACAGCACCCACACGGCCAGAATCAGTCTCTGGTCCGGCTGGCACATGGCGTCCAGCCCGATATAGTAGCCGCCCGACACATCCGCAATCCGCATCTGCTTTTTCAGGCTCTTCAGAATCTTGTCCGCCGTACCCGGCGGCTTCTGCAGCATCCGGACCAGCTGGGTCTTTGGCAGCGCCCCATACTGGGAGAGCCACTTCACTACATATTGTTCATCCTGCAGTAGCACTGTTTACACCTCCTGTCTGTGCGTATTTTCTGCATTATGTGCATTTCACTCAGAATGCGTTTGTTCCTTCTGCCGTTCCCGGAGCAGCGCCTCCAGCTCCGCCCGGTCGGTGGTGATCATGTCCTGCTCCTCCTTGGAGGCCCGGATGACCACCGGCACCTTATTGCTGTTGGAGCAGACCAGTGCCTCCCCGCGCTCAAAACGGGTGACGGAGCGGATCTCCGTTTTGGTCAGCTTCAGCACCTCCTGCACATATTTCGCCTCATCCGGCTCCAGATTGAGAATGATCTTGTTCTTGGAGTTATTGATGATAGCCCGCCCGTACTTGCCGTCCTCCAGACCAAAGAAATCGGAAAGGTCTTGCGTGGCGGAAACAGCGGCACCGCCGAAGCCCCGGATCGTTTTGAAAATGGTCAGGCAGAATTCCGCCGCCATCCGATTGGAGCTGGCGCCGATCAGCTGCCAGATCTCATCGATCATGATGGCCTTCTTCTTGGTGCGGTCGGCCTTGACGGTATCCCACACATAGTCCAATGCGATAAACATCCCCACCGGAAGCAGCTTGCCCTTCAGTTCCGATAAGTCCAGCACAATATATTTGTTAGAGAGATCCACATTGGTCTGCCGGTTGAAGGACTGGGCCGAGCCGGTGACAAACCGGCTGATGATAATGGCAATGCGCTTTGTCAGCGGATTTTCCTGCAGTTCCTTGTGCAGGTCACCGATAATCGGCATTTTCTTCATCTTCGGCGGCGAACAGCTGCGATTCACATACAGCGAATCGTTGTCATGGGTAATCCCGAACTTGGCGTAAGTGCTGATCAGCGCCTCGTCCAGCATCTGTTCCTCCTCGTTGCTCATGTCCGGGATCAGCAGGGAAAAGAAGGTCATCAGCTGCTGGATTTTCCTTGCCAGCATGGAATCCATCTCGCTGTAATCCAGCTCGTCGATCAGCTCCATCTCCGGGGAAATGGTATGCCGGATCTCCATGATATTGATGCAGTGCGGGGAACCGGGGGCGATCTTGATAAATTCGCCGCCGATTTTCTTGCAGGCCCGCCGGAACTCATGCCCCTTGATTGGCGCCAGAATAAAGCATTGAATCCCCCGCATCCGCATGCGCAGCGCCAACAGCTGCATGGTAAAGGTCTTGCCCGCGCCGCTGGTTCCCAGAAGGTTCAGATTGGCGTTCTTATTCTTCTTGGTATTGAATAAGTCCACGATGCACAGGGAATTGTTGTGCCGGTTGACGCCCAGCAGCACGCCGGTATCGTCCGACATCTCAAAGCTGGTAAACATGTAGGTACTGGCTGCCCCACCGGTCAGCACGTTGCGCCGGGATTTCTTTTCCAGCGACGGGTCTATCTGCAAAAAGGGCATGACAGACCGCAGCGCCGCCTCCTGCTGGAACTTACAGTCGCTGAGATACATATCCATGGATTTGAGCATATCCGTCATCTGCTGCTTGCGCCACATCAGTTCATCGTAGCTTCTGCCGGAGATGGTAATAAAGACGGACAGATAAAATAAGTCCTCATTGTTGTTGGCAATTCCATGCTTGATGAAATATCCCGCCTGAATGGAATTGGTCAGCTCCTCATAGTCGGTGCTGGTATCCTGCATGCTCCGCAGCTTTGTGCGGTTTAAGCGGATGCGCTGCGCCACCTTGTCGATGGTCCGGCTCCGGTTTTCCCGCCGCAGCTGCACATCAATGTCAATGCCTTCCCCGGCGTTAATGAGGGATGACATCCAGCCGGCCCGCACCATACCGGGATACCCGTTCCCCTTGATATAGAGGAAGCAGTAGTACAGCCCGTCCATCACGATGTAATTGTGATGGGTCAGGTCGATGCCCCGGGGCGAAAGGAAGTGCGCCATGCGGATATGAGGCACCGGATCGATGCCGATAATCTTATCCTTTGCCGCCATGGTATCCACCACCACCCGGTTGACCCGGCTGCCAAACGGCTCGTCCACACAGGAGCGCCGGTTAAAGAACATATACAGGATCTCCGCCGTGGCTTCATCCGGGTCCTTCGGCTGGACGATCAGGTTGCCGCACTGCATAAAATACGCCCTGGCGTTCTGCTCCGCCGCCTGCAGGGTTCCATAAACCTGAGACAGATCCTCCGAATCCCCGCGGCGAAGCTCCTCATACTGGAAAATCAAAAAGAAACGCCTGGTCAGCGCCTCCCGGCTTCCCACATCCTTGATGAGCCGGATATAGCCTTCTCCCAGATGCCTGCACTGCTCGCTTTCCTCCGCCTCCAGCTCCTCCCGGATCATGGCCACATGCCGATCAGAATCCGCCTTTCTGGTAATGCTCTTGAACTGTAGCTTCATCGGCGAGATTTTCAGCCAGGAAGCGAAGGACGAAATGATGGAAAACTGCTCCTCATCGGAGCGCAGCATGAAATTGATGGGCTCGATCTCCAATATCTTGATGTACCTGCCGTCTGTTGTCTCCACCACGCCGTTTTGGATATCCTTAACCGGAATAAAGTCCTGCACGAAATCAAGCTTTTCCGGCCTTTTTCTTTGTTTTGCCGCCCGCTTTTTTCTTTTTGCGGAGCTGTCTTTGGTCATACTTGTATCCTACCCTTCTGAAATGTAATCTTCTCCGGCCACGGAAGAAACGGAGCATATGGCCGAAACACTGGAACAGGGAATCCCCGTCGATGCCCATCATGGACAGCACCGCCAGCGGAAGCAGCGTCACCGTCATCACAACGATCCGCATGGTGCCCGACATGGGGATCAGCATCAGCTCCGGGTATCCCAGAAGAAGCATCAGGATGACCGTCTCCACGGCATTGCGCGGTTCCAGCATCCCGCCTAAAATCTTGCCGGAGTCGGTATAGTTCGCCGGGATGGCGTAAACATTGTTGTATTCTTTTTCATCCAAATTCCTCACCTGCCTATTCGATATATGGTTGCTGTTGTCGTGAAACGCCCCAGCCGCAGGGCCTCGTTGTGGTCGTAAACAAAGATATCCACCCGGGAGCGGTCATTCTCGATGCCGGAGCCGCCCCGATCCTCCACGGTATACATGACGCCGTTGATCTCAATCAGCGTCCCAAAGGGATAATAGCTGCTCATGGCCACCATCCCCGGCGCCGCCTGCTTCCCGCTGGCCGTGATACCGTCCGCATTGCTGCCGCAGCACTTGACACAGGCGCAGTAATGGGTCACATCCACCTGCAGCGTATAGAGCGGTTCGCCATAGGCGGAATCGCTGCTGACCGACGCGTCATAGTCCACGATACTCAGCCGCCGGTAGGAAAGGCTCCCTTCATAGCTGGGGGTATTCAGGATGACACCGGAACCGCCGGAGGAATGCACCCACATCCGTTCCCCGCTTTCTCCATACCCGGCAAAGATCAGCACATGCCCCCAGCCGTCGTCATCCGCCAGAAAACCGAGATCCCCCGGAAGCAGCTCCGATGCGGAGACGGCGTAGGTATTGGAGTACTGCCCGTTGCAGCCTGCGCCGATATTGACGCCCACCGCTGTGGTAAATACCCAGGTGGAAAAGCCGCTGCAGTCCAGACCATAAGGACGGATGGTTCCGGTGGAGGAGGAGCCTGCCGCTGTTACCAGCTTCGGCGTATTCCATTCCTCGTTCCAGCCGGGGCCGGATTTGCCGCCCCAAAAGTAAGGAACCTTGCCCACCAGGGAAAGGGCGGTGGTCAGGATGTGCTTTCGCATGGCGCTGCATTCCTGACGGTTCACAAAAGCAATCAGCTCCGCATCTGTCAGCGGCACTGCCTGTCCGCCTCCAAGAGAACCATATAAGGTCATCTTCAGGGCGTTGGCCATATTCTGTATGGCCTCCCCATAAGTAATATTGAACTGAGGATAAGTGGCGCTCATATCAATGCCAAAGGCAGTGGCGATTACCGTATTGTCAAAGGGATGGATGGTGCATTCCACATACGTTATGATCTCCGTAGTGGGGGACAGCGTTTCCTCCCCGTCTGCCGCATAATAGGTTTCCTGCCGGGTTCCGGTGACCGTTCCGCCGCTGTACACCGGCACATCCACCGTTACCTCGGTATAGGCCGGAACTGTGACCGCCGTTTCCGAGGTTTCCGTCCCATCCGGCAGATAATAGGTTTTCCTTGCCGTATTGTAACGGTACTGGGGAACCCCGTTGATAGTCCCGGTCTGGGTGCGGCTTGTCACCACCGTCACACTGACCTGTTTATAGGTAGAATAAGTGACAGGAACAATGCGCTCCTGCTCCTTTTCCTCATAGGTCACCGGGAACATCTGGTCGGCAACCGCTTCCAGCTTTGCCACCATGTCATCCACGCTGACGCCCTGCTGCTCCAGGGATGCGGAATAGGCCGCCAATATGTAGCTGACGTCAAATCCGGCGGAGCTTTGGGCGTAATTGATCATCGCGTCCATAGACAGCTCATAATCATAGCCGCCATCCTCAATGATCTGCTCCACCCGGGCAAGGGAACGATCATACCCCGCGTCCACCACATCCGACACCACGCCGGAAAGCTCCGAATAGGTTCCCTGCAGCGTGGCGCCCGCCTCCGGCTGCGTGCCGTCCAGACCGAAAATGCTGTTGGACACGATGCTTGGCAGAGAGACGATCATCACGATGAAAAACAGCAGCGCCAGACAGATGCACACCAGCACCTTAAAGAGCGTATGCCGCATGGCCCAGGCTGCGGAAAGGATCGCGCCCCATGGCCCGCCCGCCGCAGTACCGGCCGCGATTTCCGCCGCCGCTTTTCCGCCCTCCACACTGGCCTGCACCGTAGCCGCAGCGGCGTTGGCTGTGGCTTCCGCACCCTTGGCCGCCGCCTGCTTTGCGGTTTCCTGCCCGGCCTGCTTTGCCGCCTTCGCCATCTGACCGGCGGCCTGGCCGTAATTGTCGGAGCCATCGCCAAGCTGCTGTTTCTCCGGTTCTGCCATGAACCTCACCTCCTGTATTGCAGGCTACCAAAAGGCAGCGAATTTTCTTTCTCCGAAAAGAGGCAGACAGCCGGTTTTCTCCGGCTGCCTGCTCCTGTCTTACAAATTTACCGTTTCCGTTTCGGCGGCTTGATCTCCGTATTCTTACGGGCTTTCGGCTCGCCAAAGCGGGAAGGCGTCTGTTTATACCGAACCGTTTCTATGGAAACGGATTTCACGTTCTCGCCGTCATATACCGGCTTGCCGTCCTGGTAGACCGGCTTGCGCTCCACAGCCGCTTCGCCGCGAACCGCGTACCACTGGCCGCCCCGGACGTCCTCATAGACCTGATAATCCCCACGGGGAGCCGCATACTGGGCAGTATCAAAGAACATGGTGCCGGAGCCATTCTCATGGCGCACCTCAAAGCGCCCTTCCGCCCGGCCGGAGCCGTCCACGGAGGCCACCTGCTGTTCATAGCCCGGCATAAACTGCTGGAACTGGGCCTGATTATAGGCAAGGGCCGCTTCTCCGGTTTCAAACTCCGGTGCCTGAGCATGCTCCTGCATGGCGTACCAGTCCACGCCGCTTGCCGACTGCATAACAGTATGGGGCGCATCCGGTTCGTCATAATAGGCGCTGTTATACCACAGCGTATTGCCGTCTCCGGTGCTGGCCTCCAGCACGCCGTCCCCAACGGTACGAAGCATCGTCCCTTCCGCCGCATCCGGGAAGACGGCCGCAACCTGCTCTGCCTCGGCGGGGCTTCCGGTAAAGTTTGGCGCATCGTAAAAAGCGCCCGCACCGGCTCCATCTGCCATCTGATACCACTGGCTTCCGTCCGAAGCGGTCACCACCGAATGGGGCGCATCCGGCTTTTCAAACTGGGCGGCATTGTACATCTCCACTGCCGAAGCCTTTCCATCTGCACCAATAGCCGTCGTGCTGATGTGGCCGCCCGTGATCTGCGTGTCCTTCAGCTGATAGCCCTGCATCTGGGGCATATAATTGGCAAGACTGCGGTCTGCAATGTCTCCGCCGATACTGCCAGACACGTTGGGCGTTCTGGAAGCAACCGAGGAAATGGATTCTCCCGTAAGGGTTGCCCCATTGCGGGCCGCCATGCCTCCGAAGGCCCGTCCCACAAAACCAACGCTGCCTCCAGCGCCCATGCGGGTACCGCCCTCCACCACAGCGTCGCGCACATAGCTGTTGCCTTTGAACTTGCTGGCAAACCCGGCCGCAAATCCGTTGGCCGCCGCTCCGGTGCCGGTAGCCGTCGCTGTGCTGCTGCCTCCGAATACGCTGCCGGCGCTTCTGGCTCCGCTGCTGACGCCGCTGATGACTCTCGCCGCCATCAGAAGCTCCATGCCCATGCTGGAGCCGGTCTGGGCTACATTCAGGCCCATGGCCGCCAGATAGCTGTCAAACCGCTGAGCAGTTTTTAAGAATGCCAACGCACAGAATAGCCACAAAAAGATACTGCCCTGTCCCGTAGAAAGGGCACCGCCGTTTCCGATGAACTGACCCATGGAGGAATTGAAGCCCCGCAGGAACCACACGTTCATCACCAGCAGCAATAGCTGGGATCCCACCATACGGCACCAGCTTTTAAATACCGGCGAAGTCGTTTTGGAGGCTCCCATGGAGAACGCCAGAGGGGAGGTATAGCAAAGCACTCCGACCACGATATACCGTTCCACTGTTTCCAGCAGCAGCTTAAAGTAATTCCAGCCCAGAGAAATCTCCAGAATAATCAGCAAGAGCAGCCCCACCACCGACACGATGGCCACGATGGTCGTCAGACCGTTGCTCAGGGCCTGCTCCACTCCGGCAAAGGTAAAATCCTCCGCCGTCATACTGATCTCCATGAGGGCTGTATAAGGCGCTCTGGCAATGTCCAGCACAAGCAGGAAAATCGGCTTTGCATAGCCGATCAGCAGGGCGAACAGGGAGCTTCTGGCAAGCAGCACCCACGGGTTTTCCGCCTCGGTGATCGGCCCGCCGAACACGCGGAACAGCTGCCACACCGTAATCAAAAACAGGATCGCCCAGGCCGTGTACTGCATGACGGTAAAGGCTTTCCCCACAAAGGGGAAGTACTCCTCCATTGCGGCCATGTCCGTCCCCAAGGCTTCCAGGAACAAGCCGGATACCGCATCCATCATCTGGGAAACGATGCTGCTGACCCAGTTCACGATCCCCTCAAAAATCCAGTCAAGCATGATTTACCACCTCCCGTCCGGCTTGACTGGGAACATTAACCGCCGTAATTTCCGCCGGCAATGAGCGGCTGTAGATAGGCAACGATGAAGCCCAGGGAATTCAGGACGATCCATGTCACCACAATCCGCTTGAGCCACGAGGTCGCTTCATCCACCGCGCGCTGGTTCCGGGAAATCATCCGGACCAGCAGGGCAATCGCCGCCATCGTGACCGCGACAATCGTGCTGATCCCCACCAGCTGGCCATACACATCCTTCATGATCGTGGAAAAACGATCCCAAATGGTATCCGCCATCACCGGCTGCAGGGAAACCAGCAGCGCAGAGGCCATGCCCACCAGCGACCAGTAGACGGTCCGGATGCGCTTTTTGCCTCTCTCCATTTGTTTGACCATGCCGAGTACCTCCTTTTTCAGAATTCAGACAGAACGGGCCGCTTCCGAAAGCATTCCTGCTTCAAGAAACGGCCCGTTCCTGCCCGATCCCAGTTTGGGACGATATCAGTATAGCTTTTTTTCATTTGCGTGTCATCGGCTCTGCTGCGCCAATTTTGCGCCATTTTATTGCCACCCAGTTCAGCCAGACCACAGATTATTCCTCAGTCCAGTCCCTCCAGCAGCGTCAGCATATCCAGCCAAAGATCCACATCCGCCGCCGGGGCCGCCCAGAGGCGGATGGAGAGAATCGTAATGGCCTGCTGGCGGAGCCGGTAGTAATGGCGGGACGACATATCCAGCCGGTATAGAAGCTCCGTATGGCTCAGCTGCTCCGGCGCGATGTAGGTCAGATAAATCAGCTGATACAACCGCTCTCCATTCTCCGGCTTTTTCTTCAGAACCGTCAGCGCCTCATTCACCCGATCCAGCAGCAGACGGGACTTCTGCACGCCCGCCATCCGCCCTTCCAGCTTCCGGTTCCCCATAGCCATCTCCAGATCCACCTGTTCCAACAGGGCGTCCAGGTTCTCCAGCGGCTTGTCCAGCTCCTGGGCAATGGTTTCCGGGAAACACTCCAGCATCCACACAATCGTCCGGTAATGCTGCAGGAGCATCAGCGTGTTGTGATAGCTGTTTTTCGTTTTTTCCTGCCGGGCCGTCCGGAGCTTCGCATCGTCGATCTCCGGGTCTGCCAGTATCCCTCGCTTGGTCAGAAGGCTGATAAAGGCGTCAGACTGCGCCAACAATTTCTTTTCCTGCTGTTCGTATAACTCTCGTTCATCCTGCTTAGCTCTCATGTAAAATACTCCTTTGCGATTTTTGTGATATCCGCCGGCCCGCAGGGACCCCGGATTTTACTCGTTTCTATTCCCATAGGGGAGAGATACTCTTTACCCTTGCAGCCATATCCACAATTCTTACAATTCCTACACAGAGAAAAATACGCGCGTATATAAGGGACCGAAAGTGCAACGCGATTTTCAGCCTCCGATTCCTGCGCATCGGTTCCGGCAGCGCTGGTCAGTCTGCGGCTGTACCAGGCAATTAACCGGTTGATATGCTCGTGATCAGAGCCTTTCTTCTGCACATTTCCACCTAAAATGCGTATTTCATCAAGAATACGCACGATTTCGGCCTGCGTAGGCAATGAAACCTCTGTACCCGCAGGATACAGTTTATTAAAAATGAGGCAGCCATAGGAACCGGGCAGACGGTACAGAGCAAAGACATCCCCATGCTTCTTAAAAAATCTCCATACCTTTGTCTTTTCCCATCCCCAGCGCTGTCCCAGAGTTTCCAAAGTCAGTAATGCCCCGTATTTCCCATACTGGATCACGGGAGCCAGATCAGAAAACGCATTGTTCGGCTCTGCCCATACCGAATGGCACCAGAGATCCAGCCATGCGTCCGCTTCCTCAAAAGTATAATGCTCATCGGCCAGCCGCTCCGTAATGCTGCGGGGAAGGCACAGAAAGCCGTAGCCATCCGTGGCATACACGGCTCCCTCCATACACTCCGCTTCGGAGCAGTTCACTACCCAGTCGGTAATCTGATAGTCCAGCTTCTTTGTTTTTGCGTTCAGGTCATACCGGACATATCCAAGCTCCTGCAGCCGTTCCAGCGTCTCCAGAGCCTTCTGACGGCTTTTCAGCCCGAGAATGCTCTTTAACCCTACGACGCCGCCCGACCACATGCCGGGCGTTACAGCATTGCTGTGGCCGCAATAGGAGGCGTGTCCTTTGCGAAACGCCGCGCGGGACGCCAGACGCGCCCATGCGCCCATGATTCCCTTGCCCTCAGGCAGATGATTTCTGGGCAGCTTCACCCACTGGTACTTCATCAGGCATTTCACACCGGATACCTCCTCTCAAATTTCTAAAAATGCGCATGAAAATAGGGCGGCCTCTGAAAAGAAGTCGCCCCAGCGATATAAATTACATATATTATCTTTATCTTTTTTCTCCCAAGCAAGTATCCGTTTTGGGAGATCTTGATCGGAAGTGGGAGATTACATCCAGTCCACCCAATTTCATTCTGGCTGAGATTCCTTTATGTAAGCGTTTCTGATTCTCTCAATAACCTCGGACTGAGACTGATTGCGAATTCCAAATTGCTTTACATCAATTTTCGAGTTCTCTGCCTCTTCCAAGAATTTTTCAATATCCGCATAAATCTCATGTGATACAAGAATTCTGGCATCTCCTGTCAAAAGTACACTGAGTCTTATAACGTCATTTTTATGTTTACGGATATCCTTACTATCTACAGCCTCACCGTTTGCTTTGCGTTCTGACAAATCCAGATAAGCCCGAATTTTAAACGGAATCAAATATCCCGCATCCAGAATCGGTATGCCATCCAGAACAATCCTGCCCTTCAGCAAAAATCGATAGTATTCTTCATCCATCAGTATGGCGGATAAGCTGGATATCTCATCATCCAGCGGAAGCGGAGTCAGGTGTGCCGACTCCGGTAATTGAATCCTTTCGCTTCGCCTTGAAAATAATTCAATCATAAACGGATAATTGCCGCTGGCAGGATGGGAAAAACGATAAAACTGCGGCTCTCCTGTACTCTTATTGCAATGCTCATAGCCGGCTTCGCATACATATTGCCAGAAATGCGCGCCAAATTCCGACGTCAGGCTTTCCAGAATCAACACCATATCAATATCTCTTGTGGCTCGAAAATCAAAATCGTCCTGCGTCATCAGCAAGTCACAGGCCGTTCCGCCAATAATCACATATTGGTCGCTGTAATCCGCAAACCATTTCCGAAAGCTTTCTATTCCGTGTACCATCTCTTATCTCCATTCTCTTTCTAATAGTTCTTCTATGCACTGTTCCACTCGCTCATCTGCCCCATCCTTTAGGGATGTGGCAAGAGAAAAAGCATCTATTCTGTCATTTTGACTAATCAGGCGCGGATCATAACGCCACAGCTGTACCGCACACTGCATTTCCGTATCAATCAGCTGACTGCTTCTATCCAGAAACTCTTTCTCCGAACAGACGCAGCCCAGTGTTTCCAACACAGGAGGATTTAACATTGTTTGCTCCGCCAGTGCTGTGAGTCCAGCCGAAAACATATCCTTACGCTTCTTGTCCTTGGAAATGTAAATCGTTTTTTTAACCGGATCCAGTAAAAACGGTTCTGCTTTCTGAAACAGTTCTTCTATTGTCAGATCCGATACCAACAGCTTTTGATTTCCCATCAGCTTTTTCTGCAGAAGTCCCGCCTCTGTCAGCTGACCGGCAGCACGGGAAATGGTCATGGCAGAAAACAGCAGCTGTTCTGCCATCCGGCTCATCTGCATCGGCGCGCCCTTTCCTCGAAGAAATGCAAACAAGAGCATCTGCGCAGAAGGCTGCAATTTCCTTGATACGGGCAAGTTCTGTCCACCGTCGCATTTTTCCACAAGCAGCATTCCCATAAAGGGAAGATAAATCTGCTTCTCGGGCACTACAAAAGGAATCCTTGCGTTAATAAAGGATTTCTTGCGCTGCCTTGTGATTTCATTTAATTCAAATACAACCGGGCAGGAAATCACTCCGTTTAATCTGCTGATATGTTTTTGAATGGCGTTAATCGTATCCAGTTCTCCTTTTGGCTTTACAATCAATACGGTTATACCATCCATTGTGGCCAGTTCAAAGCAGTATTTATCAACCAGATAATACGGAAGCTTGTTTTCCTCATGCCATTTCGACCGGATCACCCGGATGCCCAGAACTTTTTCCAGATATTCCATGCTTCATCCGCCTTTGCTTCTAACTTTTTTGTGTTATTGTAACACCTCTAAAGTTAAAAGTCAATATTTGCGTTAGCTTTTAGCATCTTTTAAATGCGAACATGCAAACCTTCCAGCCTGTCAGTCCTGATCCCCACCAGATACCAGTCATCTCCCATCTCAATTCTGGTCGGCGTCCACTTCTTTCCGATCAAGACATCCATGCACTCGCCGCAGTGAAGTCCTCCATAATACTCCTTCAACCCGAAACGGATATCCATCCGTCCGCTCTCCGAATCATAAACCATTGTCCCTTGTCTCATAGATCATTTACCTCCGTTTTTCAAAATTATTAACAGTTATCCCCATGCCTAATCACAGGGGTAGAAAAAACCAGACCGGTTAGCTACTCCAGTCTGGCCTTGTATAGCAGGTATTGAATTGTCATATGTAGCTGCTTAAACTACGAGCCTCCTTCCATCAATGCTCTCATATCTGCGCAGATACGTCTCCCTTTCACGGTCAATGAATTGGGATAAGCACCAGAAACCCTTGAAAAATCAAGCTTTCCTGTGTTGTCCCTATTATAACTCACTCACATTCCCTGCACAATTCCGCCGGTTGCCTCCAAAAGCGCCGGGTCTGTGACCTCCAGCAGCAGATTTCGCTCCGTCTCGCCGGGGTAAATTTTTAAAATCTTCACATCATATTCCCGGGTTTCTGTGCCGGACACATTGGAGAGAATGACCGCGTCCCCGGTCTGCACATCGCCGCAGGCCGCCACCGGATAGCCGTCTCCCAGGTCCAGCCCAGCGCTCATCTTCCCAAAAATTCCGCATTTGGTGTTTTTTACCACGGTGCCCAGCCGGACGGCCGGATCGAATTCCCCTCGGAGCTGGCCGGTGCTCCCCTTCTGGCCGCGGTCGACGCCCGTGACGGTGGATGGGACCACCTCGCCCTCGCTGACGGTCAGCAGCTCATCGGAGCCGGGCGTGCATACGCCGTGGCCCAGCGCGCCATAGGCGCCGCTCTCCGGATCGTAAAAGGTCACGGTGCCGATTCCCGAAATGCTGTCGCGCACCCGCAGTCCCAGCAGATACCGTCCCTCGACCAGCTCCGGCGTCACCAGATACTCGGCCTCCTTGCCGCCGCGTTCCACCGTGACCGTCACCGGCTCCCCGGAGGCTGTCAGAGCGCCGATCTCCGCCGCCGTACCCACCTCCGTGCCGTTGATCCGCAGGATACGGTCGCCCGTCCGCAGCCCCGACGCTTCGGCGCAGCCGTCCTCCACGAAGCCAGTGATCGTGATGCCGTCCTCCTGGAGCCGGATGCCGACGGTCTTGCCGACGGCCGTCAGCTCCGAGGGGTCCGCCGCCAGCGCTGTGCCCGTCAGGCAGCAGGCCGCAAATAAAATAAGAATCCAACGTTTCATGCCAAAAAATCCCGCCTTTCAAAAGATTTTGCCCAGGAATCATTATGTTCGTTTCGCGGAATTTCGACACTTGAAATGTTTGCATGGTTCGCGTTTTTCCGCGCGGTCTGGAAGATCGCACCGCCGCAGCGCCGGTAAATTTCGCGCCGTGACGCGGTTTTTCTCCGTTGGCTGCCAAATATTTCCAATGAAAAAACCGCGCCGGAATGTCCTTCCGGCGCGGTCTGCGCTATCCCTCTTTTTCAAAATGCTGGTAGTCCTTCGGGTTGGTCCAGTCGCCGCCCCAGGTGAAGCCATGCTCGGTAAAGATCTGATAGCAGAGGTCCTCATGGGTAATCACATGCGCGTAGCCCGTGGTGCGGTCGATATAGTCGTCGGCATTGCTGTGGGACCACTTGGCGTAGCCGCTCGTGTAGGACACATAGGGATTCTGCTGCGGGTTGATGTCAATGGCGCGGCCATAGGCGTGGTTGGAGAGGTTTGACCCGCCGGTGACGGTCCGATAGCAGAAAGCCGAGGTGTTGTTGACCTCGATGGACGCCGTATCCGAGGAATCGCCGTCGCCGGTCCAGTAGTTGTCGATCAGGTACATGCTGTTGATCTCGTACTCGTTTTCAAACAGCTCCCGGAAAATCTCCAGATAGTCCTGCTCCAGCGCCGCGTTGGCAATCAGCTCGCCCACCTGAATCTCATGGTCAAAGTTGTAGTGCAGCACCTTGAAGTACCGGAGGTCCTCCAGGCCGATGTTGGGATTGTCCACATAGGAACAGCCGTAGATGCGGTTGTAGACCGCATCCCCCACCGCAATCGGATAGCTCTCAAAATACCGGTCGAGCTGCTCCATATCGAGATCCTCTGCGGCCACGATGCTGCCCGCCTCCAGGCTGCCCACGTCCAGCGTCTCCGGGACTTCCTCGGGGATTTCCGCTTCTTTCTTCGCTCTCTCCTGGCGAAGCTGTTCTTCGGCCGCTTCCACGGCGGCCTCCGCCGTCTCCCGGGCCGCCTGTGCCTCGTCCAGCCGGTCCTCCAGGTCTCTGCTCCGGGCCTCCAGCGCCTCCGTCTCCTCCTGGAGCGCCGTCAGCTCCGCCGCCTTCTGCCGGACCTCCTTCCTTGCGCCCAGCCAGAGCAGCAGGAAGGCAAGAACGCCAGCCAACAGCAGCAAAAAGACGCCGGAAACTGCGCCAAGCAGCAGTCTGCCTTGCTTTTTGCTCATTCGCTGTACCCGTAGATCATGACCTCTGCG
>Ga0129308_1001220_pt1 | contig 28698 bp, 23 predicted proteins | sample L827metagenome_FD_94440 | JGI IMG/M metagenome (GOLD analysis project Ga0129308, IMG submission 94440) | Ring-tailed lemur group fecal microbial communities from Wisconsin, USA - L827 metagenome | ecosystem: Host-associated > Mammals > Digestive system > Large intestine > Fecal | place: USA...
GCATGCTTTTGAACTTCTTAATGGTGGAGGCTAACGGGCTCGAACCGCTGACCCTCTGCTTGTAAGGCAGACGCTCTCCCAACTGAGCTAAGCCTCCCCGTTCAACGCTCATATATAATAGCATGGATTCATTTTTTCGTCAACCATTTTTTGAGTTTTTCCAGCATTTTTTTTGATCATCTTATTCAAATCAGGGATTTATCTGATAATCTCTGATTTGAATAGAAATGGTTGTTCAACAACCTCTATTTGCCCACCTATAAACAAATAGACTGGCCGGGTTCCTAATATTTCAATTTCTTCTCCATTAATCAGTAATGTGTCTTCTTCAGGTAAAGCTATTACCTTTTGATTAATAGAGTAATCTTTCAGAAATTGGGTAATTTTCCTGGTAGACTGTTCATCACCATTTGTATAATGTGCAGCAATAGAAAAATCATGAACCAAATTAAAACCTAATGTATTTTCTAATCCAACATTATTCTGATCGTCATATCTTACAGCATCAATATCATGTCCGAAAATAGCTGCACCAGCACTGCCGCCAAAAATAACTCCCCCACTTTTTAAATATTTTCTAATGGGTTCTATACAATGATGATCTTTAAGCTCTTTAAGGAGTTTAAACGTGTTGCCTCCGCCAATATACACTGCAGCATATTCACTCAAATCTTTTTGTGATAATTGGAAACCATCATAAACCATTTCAATTCCTGCTTTTTCCACAGATTTCATCTCACCCTGAAACCAGGAAAAACAGGATGCAAAACTAGCAGATTCCATCGCAAAAGGAACATATAGAATAGAACGATCATGACAAATCAACTGATTCAATCTTTCATTCGCTATAACTGTCTGGTTTCCAGAACCGCCGCCGCATAAAAACAAAGCCATTATCTCACCCCGCTGTCAAATGTTTATAAAATAGAAACTGGACATTAGCTGTTTTCACCCGCTCTGTGAAATGGTGAATATAAGCCGCATCACAATCATTGATTTCATAAATGATAAAGCCGTATGTTTCCGTCTGAAATGCCTCTATTTCTTTTAGATCAATCGTATTAGCCTTACGAATATCCTCTACAGTTATAAAATCATATACCTGAACGAGCAACTGAGGATGATACCCTAAGGATAGATAAAATGGGCAAGCATCTGTACGGGCTCCTAAATCTATTTCCAAAATACCTTTTTTCAGACATCTTCTTTCCATTTCACTTACAAGCGCCCTGCCATAGCCCTGATGGCGATAATCATCATCGACACCTAAAACACCTAAAGTAATTTTTTTATGCTTAAGATTCATTCCTTTAGATGTTAATGCCGCAATGATTTTATCATTTTCTTCAATATACAAAAGAAATTCCGGACACATTTGAAATTGTTCTATCATTTCTGCATATCGCTGTCCCATTGGAAAATAGGTTTCATGCTTCTTGACAGATTCTTCATAAAACAATGAAGATAAAAAATTAAAAATCTTTTTAAGCTTTAATAAAGTATCTACCGTTTTAATCATCGTTTTTACCTATTTTTTCAAATGAAAAAAGCAGCCGTCAATGTGACAATAACCACCTGGATTCTTTTCCAGATATTTCTGATGATAATCTTCTGCAGCATAAAAATTATTTAAAGGTTTCACTTCAACAGCCAGTGGTTCTTTATGCTGCTTCTGAATTTCATCATAAACCTCCTGAATAACAGATAAATCTTTTTTCTCTGTATACCTGTACGATAGGAAATGCCTACGTCTTCGCCTTGTTTATTGACAGAAACAGGATCTATAATTTGATAATAGTATCGCAGAATATCTTTTAATGAAATAACCGCTTCATCATAATCAATTTTTACGGTTTCACTATGCCCGCTTTTCTGTGATTTTACTTCTTGATAAGTAGGATTCTCTGTATGACCATTAGCATATCCTACAACCGTTTCTTCTATGCCATCAAACTGATCAAAAAACTTCTGAACACCCCAGAAACATCCTCCGGCTAAATAAATAGTCTTCATTTTTTCTTCTCCTCTCTTTCTTATGTCATCTTTATTAATTGTATTAACTAAAATTATGAATTAAGAATCAAAACCAACTTCTCACTAATTCCGTTTAGAAGTATTTTTTCTCCATGCTCATTATAAACTAAATCAATGACATAGCCAATAAAAATATTGTTTTGCCAAAACTAATTCGTCTTATATCATCACATGTTTTTCTAAAAAAGCAACAAAAGAACTTTAATAAATCTACGGTTCATTTTATAATGATAATATCATAGAATTTGGGGAGGATTTACCTTATGTTTGATTTGAACACTTTGATTTTAGCAATCATCGCTGGCGGTGCCGGAACAATTATAGGAGGCACTCAGACATTCATCATCACTGGATTTGTGGGTATTATTGTTTACATCTTACAGGCAGCAGGTGTCAATGTCACGTTTTTAAATGACGTTGTCCTAAATGTTTTCTTTTTGCCTTGTATTATTTTCAATGGGGCTGGATTTGCAACAGCTTATGCATCCAAAAAGTACCCTATCCGAGGTACAGAAACTTATAAAAGCCTGGCCTTTACCAATGATCCATTAGTGATATTATGCGGCTGCTTTGCAGGTTTAGCAGGTTATCTTATATATGCTATGGCAAATTATTTTGGTCTGCCTATGGACACTGGTTCCCTTTCAGTATTTCTGGTGGGAATCCTGGGAAGAATCCTCTTTTCAAATAAAAAGTATTACAATCAAAATAATCTGCGAAGACTCAAACATCCTGACTGGTACGCATTATCCTACCAATTGTTGTTAGCATTAATGGTAAGCACAGCCATGGCATACTTTGCCAAAGAGACAGGATTATATACCATTGGTTTTTCTGTCAGTGCACTTTCCCTGATTTTTTCATTTACTGATTCAGCTTTTCCGGCAACGCATCATATTACATTAGTCACTGGTTATGCTGTTATGCAAACAGGAAATATCACATTAGGTATTCTATTTGGTGTTATATCACAAATAATATTTTTCCTCTTTGCTGCCATCTTCAATACTGACTGCGATACTCATATTGACCCGCCGGCTGTCGCCATTGGCATCTGCAGTCTGATACTTTTCACCATGTTTTAAAAAGAAAGTCTGAATCTGCCACGTTATCAAAAAACAGCGATATTCAGATTTTTTATTTTGACTTTTCACAAATCTAAAATTGCATGTTAAGTGAATCTTGAACGACATAACCTTAGGTGTCATAAAGCAGCATTTAGACAATCAATGTTAAGTCTTGATGAATAGTGATTTTCCAAAACTTTATTTCGGAAAATCACTTATTCATGCAATGAAGAACAATATGATGATTAAAGTTCACTTGCTTTCTATAAAAGTTTCTATTTATTTAATTCTTTTTTCACGTTCTCAATCAAATGCTTTAACTCATCTGGAAACATACGGGTGTCCATTGTTAATACTTTTCTTCCTAACTGATATATAAGCTCTCTTTCATCTGCTGTGCTTGTTATTTGATAAAACTGTTTCACTTCCTCACTGCAGATCAAATCTTCCTGTCTCATCATATTGATTAAACATAAGCCCTCTAATGACTTGACCCGGCTGAGAGCTACATATAATTGTCCGCAATCAAAGGAGTAAGGAATCAGGTTTACCTTTTCATACGTCTGTCCCTGACTTTTGTGCATTGTGATAGCATACGCAAGTCTTAACGGCAGCTGGACAAATGACCCAATTTTCTTTTTTTGCAATTGATGATCCTCAATATCATCTTCTGTTTTTTTAGTTAATTCGTAATCTTCAATGACCCATTCGTAGTAACCGAAAGGAACGATGGTATGACTCGAATCCAACTTTACATCGACATGATCCTCATACATTTCAACAATTTCCCCAAAGGATCCATTTTGATATTGATTATGTTCTTGATCATTAATCAATATCATTACTCTGGCTCCGACTTTCAAATGCAGCTCATCTGAGGTCACTTTGTCCATCTCAGTCACTTTCCCTAAGATCTGCGCTTTATATATTTTGACTTTAGAAGGAAGTTCACTTAATCGATCGTGATTAATTTTCTCTGCAACTCTGTTTGTTGCCGTCAGAATAATGCCATCTTTCATTGCTTTCTTAACAGCGCACTGATTAAAATAGGATACACTGTTTTTATCCCCCACTCGCAGCTGATTTAACTGACGGATAAATTCTGGATGGCTTTGTCTTTGCACATCTTTAAGTTCAATGACTTCAAAATTCATGTCTTGCCAGTTAGTTGATTCAAAAGCGTAGCCCTTTTTGTAATCTGGATAAATTTCCGTTAACACTTTTCGATCAGATGGTGTCGTCACTGGCGGCAGCTGAAAAAAATCGCCTACAACGATAAGTTGTTTTCTGGATAAGCATTTTTCTTCTGCCTTGACAATAGTACGTACAACAAAATCAAATAAATCAATTCGACACATACTGATTTCATCAATGATGATAATTTCACTTTCATTAATAACCTTGGGAACTTTTTTGACTGTACGTCTGACTTGCGGCTCAGGAGCTGCTTGAAAGCATCTGTGAATTGTTACACCGCCAATATTAATTGCAGCAATTCCAGTAGGCGCACATACCAAAACATTTTTATGCTGTCTTTGCATATGGTTAATAAATTGATTAATGACAAATGATTTACCTGTTCCGGCACCGCCAGTTAAAAAAACGTTCTTTCCTGAAAGAAGAGTTTGATAGGCTTTCTCTTGTTCAGGTGTCAGCTTTACTTCCGTATTTTGATAACAAGTCTGTTGGTGAATATCATGAGAATTTTCATATTTTTTTGCTGTGCTCTCATGCTTGATATGGCTTGTTTCAATAGATTTCTTTGTCTGTTGGAGATATTCAAGAGCAGCCTACTTAAACGTGAAGCTTTTAAATTGAGAACCAGAATAACCTTTCACTTGTTTTTGGCATTCTTCCCACGAAGTATAAATGCCCGGTTTTTTTCCAATTTTAACTGCATAAAATTTTTCCATCACATTCTCCCTAACCATATGAAATATTCCTATTCAAACATCTTATTTTTTCCAATATGCTCTAATCTTTGACTCATTCAGATGTTCGCCAATAACAATGATTACCTTTTGCCCTATGTTAATGGGTTCAACCGTCAGATCATGCTTGGTTGCATTAATTTCAATCCATTGGTTATCAGGCAACGGCATAAACCCTTTAATTCTGAAAATATGACCACAAGCTGAATCAGTCATCAAATGACGGATTGCATCGCATAACTGTTCCTGAGATAATTCCACATTCATAAAGTAAAGCGATGTAAACTGTTGATTCTGGTCAAACGCCATTTTTATATAATTTTCGGCAACATAACCGCCAGATAGAATCTGTTCGAAATCTTCTCCATCCATTGCGTCCCAGTTTTTTCTGATGATTTCATGATCGATTTGGCGCTTGCAATGCACTTTTTTTAATGCGCGATTAATATGGGCAATGGTTTCTTTCATTTCATTTTCGGATGCATCCTGGCATCGGCTTAAAATCACCGTTCCGGCATTGGCCACCTGTGATGCCAGTAAATATTCTGATTCATCTGAAAGCTGTGCCTCAAGTTTCGCATCGACAATGGCAATGACACTGCCTATCTCATACCATTGATCCAATGGTTCTTCATAAAGTACATCAAAGAACTCATCCACATCATAAATACCGGATGGTTCTATCAGAATTCTATCATACCCCAGCATCCCCATGGCTATTAATTTTGTCTTAAACCGGCGATGGTGTGTTTCCTGATCACATCCGCCGGAAATCATTTCTAAATCACATTTTTCCCCCATGGCATCCTGCAGCAACATCATATCGACATTGACAGCACCAAAATCGTTTTCGATAATGCCAATTTTATAGCCTTCATTCACTAAATAGTCTGCATATTTTTTAATAAATGTGGTTTTCCCTGAACCTAAAAATCCAGTGATTAAATCTATTTTTATCATTGACCTCTTCCTCTCTTAAACGAACTTTTTACATTTTTCTATTTCAGTTTAAATCCAATTGAAAATAAAAACAAGGTATCTGTTCTGCTTCATTTCATTATTTCCATAAAATTAACAAAACTAAGGATTCGGATATAAGAAAAAGTAAAAAAAGATTCTCTTCCTCAGGATTATTGTAAATTGCGCAGGTATTCCGCCATTCTTCCATATATTCTTTAATCACAGACACTAATTCATCATAGTTCTCTTTATTAATTTTTCCATTGTCCAACATACATTTATAGAATTTTTTTTAACTGCCAGCGGTTGATTTAATGGGAGGCAGGTGTAGACCACATACATTTTCTGATAAAAAAATTCCCAAGAAAGTCATCCAGATAAATATATTGGCATCCCTTTTTCATGGAAACTACGTCTTCCCTAAGCATATAATTGTTAATATACAAATCAACATTATTTATGTGCTTTTGTATCGTTTTATCTGATAAATGCTTGCTTTTTAGTTCATGAAAGAAAAGCGTCAGATATCGGTAATTCCTTTCTATCATTCGGTTGCATTTTTCTTCATAATCAATATACATTTCCGATTCTTCCTTTATTTTCGTGATAGTCAAACATAACTGTCATTAAAAACTGCTCGGCAAAAATTATCAACATAATTTTACACCTGTGTATTAATATTATCATAAAAAATCATAAAAGCATAGGCAAAGATGTCATAACGATATTTTATGTGACCATTAGATAATAACGCCTTCAAACCAACATAAAGTCCACATTCTAAGACATGAGGGACGTCATTTTCCCTCAGACACAAGATAATAAGGTGCCTGTTATAGACACCTCGCATAAATGATTAAACACCCTAACTGTTCTTTTCTTCTTCCCATTCACTTCGACTGATGGCATATACCTTCGTGATCGTATTAACATTATCTTCAAATTCTTCAATAAGCTTCATTCCATTTTTTACTGCCACGCTGTAAGAACCAATATTCGTATACTTCATGTAAGAATAAATCATCTGAAATGTCGTATTTTCAAAAATATAATTTTTACATTTTCGTGCAGCCTCTGTCGCATATCCATTCTTTTGATAATCTTTATGAATATGATATCCTATCTCCGGTTTAATTTTCCCATGAATGATCTGCATTGTAATACCGCAGTCTCCAATCAACAGGCCATTCTCTTTTAAGACGACTGCCCATAAGCCAAAACCAAATGTTCGATAATTTTCCATGTTCCATTCAATCCAATATTTGACCTTTTCCTTATCAAAGGGTTGTGGATAATGTTCCATGGTTGCTTTGTCGGAGAGAATTTCATAGAGGTGATCAAAATCATCCATCGTCAACTCTCTGAGAATCAATCTCTCTGTTTCTAATTGCATATTGTCAGCTCCTCTCTTCTTACTGTTTAAGACAGTGTTTTCCTATTATAATCCTCTATGAGCAAAACATCAATCCTTTTTTCATTTTTCAACTTTTCAACTAATCATCGGCATAATTACATACTTAATGTTTTCTAAATAATGTCCTCACCTGTTACTGTACAAGTACACTCTATTTGTAGTTTCAAGCCCTCCACAGCCGCTTAAAGAATCCATAAAGATCGAAAGGTTCCTGACTTTTCTAACGCTTTTCTTTCATTTATATAATTGACAAGTAAACTAAATAGTTTATAATTTAATTAAAAAATATGCTGGAATAACACAAGATGCGATGACAGCGAAGCATATTTTAAAATTGATCAATCAAATTAAGCGGCATTGCCTGCCGCTATATAGAAAAGGAGGATTTATGACATTAGAAAGAGTAAAAACCACTTATGGATATGTCCGGGGAGTTCCGGGCGCACATCCAAAAATCACAATATTTCGTAAGATTCCCTTTGCCAAACCACCGGTTGGCAGTCTGCGTTTTGCCCCACCGCAGGAACCAGATGCCTGGGAAGGAGATTTAATTTGTGACAAGTTCCCACCAGCATGCATTCAGGGCAGACGTTCAGAACATGACTTTGATATTTCTGAGGATTGCCTGTACTTAAACATTTATACTCCTGCCAATTCAGCATCTGAAAAGCTGCCTGCCTTCTTCTGGATTTATGGCGGTGTCTTTCAAGGGGGAAGATCATCTGATCCTGAATATGACGGTGAATCTTTAGCTTCTAAAGGCGCAATTGTCATTACTATTAACTATCGCTGCAACCTCTTTGGATTTTTCTCTACAAAAGAATTGGAAGAAAGAACAGGGTTTGCCGGAAATGTTGGCCTTTTAGATCAGATGATGGCATTAAAATGGGTTCAAAACAACATTGAAGCGTTTGGCGGTGATCCTGATCAAGTCATGGTATTCGGTTATTCAGCAGGCGGTGTGTCTGGCCGCATGCTGCTATCTTCACCATTGGCTAAGGGACTTTTTTCAAGAGTTGCCGTACAGTCCGGCGGCGGTTTAAACGAAGCTGATTTAGTGCGTCCAAAGGAAGAATTCCAAATGCTTTGTCAGGAATGTTTGGATACTTTAGGCTGGACATTGGACGACCTGCTTTGTAAAGATGCCATCGAAGTTTTTGAACAAATGACCACAGCTGCCAGAGGCATTTTAAAGAAGATGAATGAGCTGGCTCTTTTCCAGCCGTTTATCGACCATCTGACGCTGACAGATGTTCCTGGTAAATGCATTGCCAGAGGCGAAATCATAGATGTTCCCGTTATATGCGGTACAGTTGCCGGCGATTCCTGGATGTTCTCTCGTAAGATTCGTCAGCAATTAGATAGTGTGGCATACTTCCGCGGCTTCGCATTAGCGCCTGGTCAGTCCTGGGGACGCACCCAATTAAAATTAGGAAATTCACCTATTTATACTTATTATATGGATAGAACTCAACCGACTTCAGAGCAGGCATATTACAGTCATGGCAAGCCGCCTTTTGGTGCTGATACCCCTCACGGTACAGAACTTTTGTATATTTTTAAAACGTTTAAAGCAACCGGTCAGAATTATACAGCCTTTGATGATGAGCTTTCCGAACAAATGCAGCAATACTGGCTCAACTTTGCCAGAACAGGCAACCCAAATGGCGAAGGACTGCCAGAATGGCCGCTTTTTGAAGAAGACCATCTGACTTTGCACATTGGTGATGAGGGCATCAAAGCTGAAGATGTTGTTCTCTCGGCTGAAGAAGAGCGTGCTATTACTTACACGATGGAGCATCCGGGTATGTTAGACTCGTTAGACGGATTCAAGGAAAAACAATAAAATTAAAATCTCAACCGGCTTTTACAGCAGGCTGAGATTTTTTGTTTGTTAAACTGACAATTTTTTAATCAGTCTCATTCATTTTAAATAATGACATAATTTCATCTTTGGACATTTGACTGATAGTTCCGGTATTTCCCTCAACAAAAGCATCTGCAAGATCCTTTTTTGAAACCTGAAGTTGTTGGATTTTTTCCTCAATACTGTTTTTCATAATCATTTTAAAAACCTGAACATTTTTATTTTGTCCGATACGATACGCCCTGTCTGTGGCCTGATTCTGTGCTGAAACATTCCACCAAGGGTCATAATGAATAACCGCTTCGGCAGCAGTCAGGTTCAAGCCAGTACCGCCGGCTTTCAAAGAAATCAGGAAGATGGTGGTCTCATCATTTTGAAACTGATTAACCAATTCTCTTCTGTCTTCTTTGTTGGTGGAGCCTGTCAGCATTTTAAATGAAATGTGTTTTTTAGTTAATTCTTCTGCAATCAAATCTAACATGGATGTAAAAGAGGAAAACAGCAGCGCTTTTTTGTTGTTCTCTTTCAGATTCTCAATCAGTTCCATACAAGCCTGCAGCTTAGACGAAGGTGTTTCAATATTCTCATATAACAGCCTTGGCTCACAACATAACTGACGCAATCGCATTAACATTTTCAGAATAACCATTTTATCCGATGTTTCAATGTTTGACATAGCAGCCAGTTCTTCATTGACTTGTGCTAAATTCGCATAATAGATTTTCTTTTCTTCTTCACTGAAATCAATCAAATAATTTGTCTCAATTTTTTCTGGAAGTTCGGTTAAAACCTCCGTTTTATTTCGCCGCAGAATAAATGGCGATACCAATTTTCTCAGTTTCGTCTGCTTTTCCAGATTTTTGTATTTGACAATATCGGATTCATAATGCGATTGAAAATAATGATAGTTGTACAAATATCCTGGCATTAGAAAATCAAAGATAGACCATAATTCCGCAAGACTATTCTCAATTGGTGTACCGGTCAATGCTAAACGATGAACAGCCTGAAGCTTTTTAACGGAAGACGCATTTTTAGTTTTAGGATTTTTAATATACTGTGCCTCGTCCAAAATCACATAGTTAAATGTTATCGAATCATATAATTCAATATCTCTTTTAATATAATCATAGGAAGTGATCAACAAATCATAATCTCTATATTGTGCCAGCAGCAGTCGTCTTTGATCAGCGTTTCCGGTAATACAGCACGTCTTTAAACCTGAAGAGAATTTATGTATTTCCTCTTCCCAGTTATAGATCAGAGATGCCGGACAGACAACAAGATTAACCCCTTTCTCATCCAGACTCTCTAAAAGAGCAATGACCTGCAAAGTTTTCCCTAAGCCCATGTCATCAGCCAATATACCGCTAAACTGATAATCATGCAGCTTTGACATCCATTGAACCCCTGTTTTCTGATAGCTTCTCAAAAGCTTTTGATATTTTGGCAGTAACCGGTTCTTATCTTCATGATCTTCATACCATGACTTCATGGCATTATCTAACAGCTGATCCCTTTGCAAAGTAATATGATCAAGCTCTGCCTCTTTATTTTCAAGGTCTAACATCCTAAACGAAGGAACCTTCGCTGTTGTCGATATTTCAGATGGAGGAATCTGATAATCAGAAGCAAAATCATCTAATTCTTTTAAATCATCAGAGGCTAAAGGCAATAATTTGCCATTTTTCAAACGATAAAATTTCTTTTTTCGGCGATAGGCATTTAAGACCTGTCCTAATTCTTCTTTAGGAATATCCGGACTGTCGACATCTATTTCCAACAGCCCATTACTTAAGCGCACCCCGACAGCAATAGAGTAATGTTGTGTCGTTCCAATTTTCTTAAGCTCATCACTGACATAAATCTCACAATACTCACTTAATCTTGGCAGGATATCCTGAAAGAAATCAAAGAAGTTTTCACTATCAGTTCGAATATAGGCACGATGATTCTCATAATCTATTTCATATGCGTATTTATTAATCAGCTGTTCGATTAAATCCTGACGATAACCGGAAATATAGTCATGATTGAACCCTAATCTAAACAGGTTATTTTCATTATAGCATTTGAGCCATATAGCTGCCTGATCATTCTGATCAATATCAGCGTATAGCTGAATATATGGATAATCCTCAATTTCAATCACTTCGCTGTCTATATCCAGATACTGTTCGATATCTGACAGATAATATTTATAAAAATCCGGATATTCCTGTTTCAAAACGATCAATGGTTCTTTTTGAACGAGTTTAATAAAGTCCATTGTCTTTCCTTCTTCATCCAATGGATAGCAAGATATCATGACATCATTATTGACCGATTCAATACGATAATAATTTTTAAGGCCCGGATAATAGGCCTGATTCAGATGAATCGAAAAAGTATAAGTTTTCTCCGTGATGTCAACTTGAATGGAGATTTTTTCACTGGATACTTCACAATGAAATCCTTCTGTATCAAGCTCTTTATAAATATCAAAAAACTGGTCCATTAAGGAGTCATCCAATTTTAAATCACGGCCATACGTATAATATGATGAATAATAGCCATCATTCCTTTGATTGACTGCTTCTTCAATCAATTCAACCTGTTTTCTGGAAGGCTCACTAAAGGCTGTCACTGAATGCACAAAATGGAGATTTTTACCGTAGCTATAGTCAAGGTGCTCCTCAATTCGCTCAATGAATTCGCCTAAATCCTTTAAGATATAGAACGTCTTTTTGCCAATACGAAAGTTAAGTGTTGGATATGCATCGCCATCCCATGCCAATGCTGGTTTTAATTCTACTTTTTCATCTATCAAAAGATCTTCTAGCTGCCGCAAATATTTTTCTTTTGCGGCAGAAATAAGATTTCTGCTTGTTTTAGATATCCTTGTTAAGCGCCTGTTCTCCAAACGATCTGCGATATTGTCAATTTTCCGCTGTTTAAGAGTAAATTTAGGGTTTTCTATATTGAAAGGAAAACCCGACGGATCCATATCCATCAGAAATAATAGAACCGCACCTATATGTAAACACTTCTCAGATGCACATGAGCAGTTATAACGCATCAATGCCAGCTGGCTGGAAAGATAAATCTGGCAAAGATAAGTCTTCTTCAAATAAACAACCTTGCCCTCAATATATCTTTGGTCTCCCTGAATCTCTCCTTTGACGTATTGGACAGTATCCATTTGATATAACATTTGAGATGCATCTCTGTACATAGAAGAAGGAAAGAGTTCTAAAAAAAGCTGATTCCACAAGTCTTTCATGACTGCACCTCCTTTTCTAATGTGCGCTCGATCAATTCCCTCAATTTTCTTCGTTTAGGGTAGTTTTCATCTGCGTAGATGAGTATTTCACTTAAAATAGATACAAAATCAAAATCTTCCTCATTGAGATCACAGTTTCTGTAAATTGCATAATTTAATGTATCTATATCATTCTTATCTACCGCTTTTTGCAATACCCGGATATAAAGTAATTGATACAGCAATTTATCATATGCAATCAGCAGATCTTTATACTTTTCCAGCTCTTCCTGCCGGTTAAAATCATAGACTAGCATGTATAAAGCCTGTGTATCCTTCTGATCTTTGAATACTTTTAACATTGCATCCCGTTGATCGAGGTGAGAGAATTCATTTTTCATTTCCTCAACCAGCTGATACCACTCTGCATCATCTGCACACATAGATTTTAATTTAGTAAGCAGATGATTAGCATAGCTAATGTTATCATCTGTGATATTTTCCAGCACATATTTTTTGTAATAACTTTTATCATTTTGATGAAAATATATATCGGCAAGGCTGAGATCAATTTTATTCTTTATGCTATTATTGCATGGCTTTTTTTTCATGATTTTAATCACACCCAAAGCTTCTGAATACTTTTCTCGCGCCATATAAGATTCAAGCATAAAAACAAGACTTGTCATGATTTCACCATGTTTTTTGACAGCCTCAATCATTTCATCATCGGACATTTTTAAAGCCTTCATGGTATTAATTTCAGAGGTAATTAACGACGATTTTTCTTTTTCAAGAGTCGTTCCCTCAATCAGTAAACTCAGCCTTCTTAGTCCATTTTTACTTTTTTCAAAAAGAGCTTGTTCCATCATTTGTTTAATCAGGTAGTTCTGAGGCTTTTGTCTTTGCTCTGAAATCCAGCGGTAGATTTCTTTTGTCTGTTTCCTGCTGTCGACAAGCATCATAAAAATATCAGATATCGTGGCAAAGGTTTTAGGAAGTCTGTAATCATTATACTTGGCTAACAAAGAAAAAAGAGCGGCTAATGATTTTAAATGTTCAGGTATGTTTTTAAATAAGGTCGCCTTGATATTGGATAAAGTCTCATACAATTCTGTATCCAGCATTTGCATCTTTGCCTTCGATATATATCCTTTTCTGTATTTTGAAAAAACAGTTTCCCAAGGATTACCATCACCTTTTTTTCTTTTGCTTAACTGAAAAATTTGTTCATCTTCCATTTCCATAAGCACTGCCGCCATATGTTTGCAATTAGAACCGCCTAAAGCATAAGGACAATCACACTCCATATCGATCACTTCACCTTTGTTCAGCCAAATCTTCACATGATAGTCTTCTTCTCCGGATACCTCAGCTTCACACATATCATTATCTTCATCATACTTCAAACCTGAAACTTTCCATGCCCTATAATAATTTTCCCCTCGACGCCAAATGGTCGAAGTAAAAAAACGTTTGTAATTAGTCATATTTCGTCACCGCCCAATCTTAAATATACCACAAATTATATCGACAAATACAGACATATTATATCATGCTTTGCACACAAAAAATAGCTTTTAGTTAAATTAGCCGCTCCAAGTTTAAAAGCCCTGCTGTCCATCAAATGATTTTGCAGCAGGACTTCTTTTCAATATTTATAAATTTCTCCTGATTAACAGTAAGAAAATACTTTCCCTTTTCTCTTTTTTGTCAATGCTAACAGTGATTTCCTGAGACTTACCGATGAAGCAGCGCCTGACCGGATACATAAGTCTGAATCGGTTCAAAGGATGAATCAAAAACAACAAGATCAGCATCATAACCTTCTAAAATTTTGCCTTTGACATGCCCATAACCTAAAAGTCTGGCAGGATTGATGGTGCATGAATTAATCGCTGTCACCAAATCAATATTAGCATCCTCAATTTCTCGTTTTAAAATCATATTCAGACGATTACAGCTGCCAGCCAGCGTGCCATTTTCCAGTCGAATTACACCATCTTCACAAATGCTAAACTTTGTTCCTGATCTAGGATCTGTTATTTCGCCCACCGGAAGGCCTTTTAAAGAAACAGAGTCGGTAACAGAGATGAGCCTGTCTTTTCCTTTGAGTCTGGCCAGAATGTTCATGCTTGGATACGATACATGAACACCATCCCCAATCAGTTCAGCGTACATGTCTGTATAATACATTGCAGCGCCTACCGTACCTGCTTCACGATGATGCAGGCCTCTCATGCCGTTGTAAGTATGGGTAAAAGATACAGCACCGGCATTTCTAGCCCTCGTGCAGGTTTCAAAGTCAGCACCGCTATGACCGATGGCTACTCTTAATCCTTTTGCCGTACAATACTCAATGACCTTCATACTTTCAAGCATTTCTGGGGCAATCATCACATATTTTAATAATCCTTTAGAGGCTTTGAGATATTCATCAATAATCTCTTTGGTCGGAATTAACTGGTAAGCTAGATTTTGAGCACCATTGAATGGCTTTGCGACAAAGGGGCCCTCAGAATAAATACCCAAGATATTAGTTCCAATGTACCCTTCTTCTTTCGCTTGGGCAATTTCTGCCATTCCTTTTAAAATTGCTTCATGCGGTGCAGAACTTGTCGAAGGAAGTGTCGATGTAACACCCTCGCTAGGCAGATAAGCCATCCATTCCTTAACCCACGCCCCTGTGGCATGATTAGCATCAACGCCATGATATCCATGATTGTGAATGTCAATCAGCCCTGGCAATATCCAGGCATCTCCATAATCTATATCCACTTTTTCTAGATGATAAGGCAATATTCTTTTAATTTTACAGCCTTCTATTTCAATTTGCAGTGGCTGCAATGCCTCTTCAAAATAAACAAACCGACTTTGAATAATCATTAATTTTTCCCCTTTCGACGTTCTCTTTTCTTAAAATTATCTTCGATTTTCTTTTTCCAGCTGCCATCAACATCAGCCATCTTCGGTGCAGCTCTCATACAATAGATGGTATCTCCCATCACATCATAATTAACCGCAATCCCCTCACTGTCATTTCTAAATGTTGCCGCTCTGTCTTCACTAATGCCAAACTTTCTGGCTTCTACAACCGCATCCATGTTAGCACCTAAAAACAGGAATTCCCAACCAAATTGCTTTTTCTGATATTCAATCATCTGATGAATTCGCTGATAGGTATATTCATGGCTGGCATTCTCCAAACCATCTGTCGTGATAACAAAAATAACCTTTTCCGCTTGCATCTCTGCTGGCAAATGCTTCTGAATATTTCCGATGTGATCAATTGTTTTTCCTACAGCATCCAGTAATGCGGTCATCCCCCGCACATAATAATCCTCACCTGTCAGTGGCTGAACTGTCTGAATGGGAAAACGATCATGAATCATTTCATATCTGTCATCAAACAGAACCGTAGTCACATTCGCCTCTCCATCTTGCTTCTTCTGCTTTTCCATCATACCATTAAATCCTCCAATTGTGTCATTTTCCAGGCCGCTCATTGAGCCACTGCGATCTAAAATAAAAACCAATTCTGTTAATCCTTTTTTCATTGTCATAACCATCCTTTCTTGTTTGGTAATTACAGTATAAAAGATTTACAAAAAGAATTGGTCGCATGACAGGGGACAAATCATCCGCCTAAAATTGGCTGTTCATAAGCAAAAAGCATTTCATTAATCTCAAAAATATCATAGTGATGATTCTCTATAAAATAACAGATGATCACATCAAATTTGGAAGAACGTGAGAGTGCAAACCCAGCCCTCATCAAAAGGTCTTTGGTCTCACCCAATGATAATTCCAAAGCAATAGCAAAAGCAAGCACTGTTTTCTTGTTGGGTGCATAATTGACATCTTTACGAATTTTAGCAAAATGCCTTCGGTCAATATTCGCCTTTTTATAGACATAAGCATCCTTTAAGCCTCTTTCATCAATCAAACGTAAAAGCATCTGAGAAAAAGTTTCATCCATATGATTAATCAGGTCATCAAGACTTCTTGTTAGCTTGATTGAAGGCAGCGGCTGACTATCCAGCTCTTCATTGGCACCAGAAATAGTTTTTTCTGTTCTATCCGGTGGAATACTTGAACCAGCATCAAAATGAGTTTTGGATGGTGCTCTCATCAAAGGAATGAATTCTTCATTATCTAAATGAGATGCGAATCGATTTTTTTCAAAAGGCGAGTATACTGCATCATGTTCTTCTACATAATGATCATCAATATATTCTTTGACTTCAGCAAATAACTTTTGACTCAGTATCACAGCTTCACGATCATACAAGACAAGATACACCAGCATCTCATTTTCCAGCAGAAAATCACTGATTGCCCGAATAGCGACCTTTAATGCCAAGTCCTTTGGATAGCCATCATTGCCTGAAGACAGCAATGGAAAAGCGATGGATTTTAGCCTGTGTTTCTTTGCAAGAAGCAGAGATTCTTTATAAGCACTGTATAGATACTTTTCTTCATCATGCTTGCCATCAATCCAAACGGGTCCAACCCCATGAATAATATATTTTGAAGGCAGTTGATAAGCTTTAGTGATCACGGCTTTTCCTAAATCACAATGACCGATTCTTTTACAGGCAGATGCCAGTTTTCTTTCGCCTGCGGCAAGGTATATCGCCCTGCTGGTGCCGCTGCCTTCCAGCAACGCTTCATTGGCAGGATTGACAATTGCCTCTGCTTCTACTTTGGTGATATCATTTCTTATCATTAAGAACGGCATAGAAGCTGCCTCCTTTCTTTGTGAAAAACTTAATTTATTTTTCTTTTTGTGTCTAATTTAAATCAATACAAAACCATTACGAAAGATTTTCATCTTAGCCTATTATTTGATCAAATTCGATATTAAAAAGAGATGATGTTAGTTGAAATTGACGCTTATGTTTCATTCATATGCCTAATAACCAATTTTTTCTTTTCCTAAAAATAAATCTATAGCATAAATATGATGCACGCCCTCTTGCTGATCTCTATATCTGTCTAATGAAATAATATATCTGGGGTATCCATCAGTTATTTTTCTGAATGGTCTATACTCTCTTTCTCTTATCTTTTCAGTATTTTTTCTGTCTCCGCCCTGCAAAGAATAAGTTACCTGAATATATGAACTATTGTTTTTATCTCTAACAATAAAGTCACATTCTAAATCACCTATTCTGCCAACACTTACCTGATAATCATGGCTGATTAAATATAAATAAACCACATTTTCTAATGATGGGCCATAATTAAAACGATTATCTGTATTTAAAGCAAAATACAATGAAAGATCAGCCAAGTAATATTTTTGATCTCTTCTAATAGATTTTTTACTCTTTAAATCAAACCTATTACATTCATATACTATTTTTGCCTTTTTTAAATCTTCAATATATTTTCTTACTGTTGTGGCTTTTGTATGGATACCTTCTTGTTCAAATACCTTCATTAAGTTAGTGATAGAAAATGGTGAAGAGTAATTATTTATCAAGTATGATTGAACGCGTTCAAAGACTAATATATTGGAAATCTTGTTTCTTGTTTTTACATCTTTTTCAAAGATTTCATTAATAATTTGTCTTGTATATAATTGTCTGGAATTATTATCTGGGAACTCCAGTGATTTAGGAAATCCACCATTCATTATATACTCATCAAATTCCAGATAGATATCATCATTAACATCGCACCCGAAAAACTTTTTCATTTCCAGATATTCATAGAAATCTAAAGGATATATTTCAAATGAAAGATATCTTCCAGTTAACTTCGTTGATATTTCATCACTTAATAAATACGAATTTGATCCTGTTAAAAAAATGGAAAAACCTTCTTCCTGATAAGCATGTACTACCTCTTCAAACCCCTTGACATTTTGCACTTCATCAATGATTAAATAATATAATTCGTCATCATGAATATTTTCTTCAATTTTTCTTTCTAATTGCTCAGGTGATTTTATATATTTATATCCTCTTCTATCTAAAGGGATATAGATTATTCTTGAAGTATCAACATTATTTAATTCCAGTTCATTCATTATGGACCTTAAAAGAAAGCTTTTACCACATCTGCGAATTCCAGTGATAACTTTAATGATATCGGAATTATAGAATGGTCTTATCTTTTCTAAGTATTTTTCTCTTACATATACTTTTTTAAACATTTCATTTACTCCTTTCCACATCCAATTATATCATTATTTTAAAGTTAACGGTACTATTTTTTGATTTTTCGAATTTTTAGTACCGTATAAAAGCAAAAAATACATATTTATTATAGACAGCTTAGAGCAGTTCGATACCTGCTCAAAGCTGACATAGTTTTTCAACTAAAATTACTTAAGTAATATGTTCATATACATCATTTTGCTTTAACTAAATTATCTATTTCAACTTTATTATTTACTATAATCAAACATTACATATACATATATCAGAGAAAACGGTGCGCATCTAGCGATTTAATCGGTGCACTTTCAAACAATAGTTATAAGTATCTATTCCTTTCTTTATGCTATCGTTAATCTGTAGTATGAAGGGAGGAATTTTTTATGCAAAAAAGGACTTCAATTATCGGTATACTGTCGATGCTCGAAGATGGATGAATATTTCACTCTAATAACGACAGTGTGTTAATGGGATGACGACATCGTGTTATGGACGACACTATGTTAATGAATAACGACAGTAAAAATCTGTTCCGTTATAAGAACAGGTCATAGCTATCCTATTCTTTGTTTATCCTGGTTCGCATTGATTTTTCACCTTTGCTAGCGTACATGATGGTTCTCAACTAGCGGAATATTCAACAATCACAGCTTCTCCCAAATCATCATCTGCGGTGAATGCGGTGAAATGTTCCGAAGGCTTCACTGGAACAATCGAGGCGTCAAATCCATTGTTTGGCGCTGCATCAGTAGGCTGGAATCCACCGGGATTGAATGTCACGCTCGAACCATCAATGAACTGGTCCTGCAAGATGCTGTTGTCAAAGCCATCAATCAAATGCTCGGCAACAAAAGCAACTATCAGGCACAGCTCCAGCTTAAAATTGCCGCAGTCATCCGAGCATCGCAGGCAACAGCCATTGACAGCATTGACGAGAAGCTGATGGCTCTACAACAAGAGTTGATCCAGAAGGCCAATAGCAAAAAGGACTATGACGAAATAGCGGATGAAATCTTCAGACTCCGAGAACTTCGCAAGAAAACAACCGTCGATACAACCGCAAGGGATGAACAGATAAAGCGAATTAACGACCTGCAGGATTACATCTCACAGCAGACCACCTACCTTACAGAATTCGATGAAGCACTAGTGCGACGCTGGATCAAGCAGATCTCCATCTTGGATGACCACATTACCGTCGAACTGAAATCCGGCGTCAATATTGATGTGGTTGCATAAGTCCATATACGTACAAAAACTCCCCACCACTGGATAATTTCTGGTGATGGGGAGATATTTTATTATGCTACTTTTTCAAATATATGCTTCTGTGCATTTAAATAGTTTTCAAGATTTGCAATTGTGTTTCCGCTATTCTTTTCTATAATGCCAATATCCTCATCTGATAGCTCGACATCATTATCCTTAGCTAATTTAACTGTATAGTCATAAATGCGTCCCACAAGAACTTCTAGCTCCTCTGTTGTAAGTTGTATACTGTTTTTATCATAATCTTTATACTCCTTCAGTGCACATAAGCATTTCATCAAATCATTTATCTTATCAATGTCCATACTACCTTTACGAATTGCTTCAATGTAGGCTCTCAATGACATTCTAAATTCTGTCAGAACTTTTGGCTCCCGATTTTTCACTTTGTTATAGATAACTAATCCCGTTCCTACCGTTGCTGCACTCACCACAGTAATAATTGTTCCCTTTTTATGTTGCTTTACAAATTGTAATGCTTTAACGCCAATGCCTTGTGCTTGTCCAGCTGATTTTAAATTCACTGGATCTAAATGCTTTACAATACGCCCCCTTATTTGGCCCAGTTGCATACCGAACTACACTACCGATTCTTCGATATAAGCCGGTCGCTAATCCTGTTGCTATATCATCTGGAATAAAAAATGCATCTTGTACTACTGCCATATGAAGTACCTCCTATTTCTTTCTATAATAGGCTTTTTTGCGAATCAGTGATATGGATTTGAAAGAGCTTCTTTCTTACCTTTGTTTTGCTCCTCTTCAGCTATCAATGTATATGTCATTTCATCTATATCTGAAAAACTCATTCCTTCCTTAAACCCTTTATTCCCATCTAACCAGATGCAATTCATCAATCTATCGAACGTCGCTTCACAACTTCTCCGTGGACATCTTGCTAAAGTTGTATCAAAAAAACTGGTATGATAAGAATAGTGGTGTGTGTGAATAAATTGATTCCATGAATCTATTACCGTCCGCTCATCCCTAATATCTACAAGTTCAATTTCTTCTAGCTTTCTATCATCAACAGCTCCCCACGCCTGCTTAAGCATGGCAACAGCCTCAGCATCACTTTTAGGTGCACTGTATCCAAATATAGTTACCATATACGCACGTTCAAGTGTTCTACACAGTTGTTTCCACGATTTTGCTATCGCTTCATCGCTTGAATAGTCTTTCTTTTTTATAGGAAAAAGCAACTTCATAGGTTTTAGTTCTTTTCCACATCTACAAATGCTCCCGACATTTCCAATAATATTATCATCTGAGCAATAACCCACTGCGACATTTCCATGAAGGAAAGCCACCTGTGGAATGTTGTTTGTATACCTTTGAGCTCTTCCAAGTGCTTGAACCAAGAATGGGTCCCAGTTAAATGTAGCAATCAAGTCCTTGCTCGTCAAACTCATAACCAAAAAATCATAAATAGTAGGTTCATCGGGCAATTCGAATTCACTCATATAACTTCGGATAACATTTTCTAATTGATTTTTTACCGCACTACAGTCCGGTTCATTTTTGCTTCGTTCATCTAATTCCATATAAATATCTTCAAGATTATCCGACTTAGTATAAATTGATACCTTTGAAACAATTTCCTTTAAACCAAGTTTATCAATAAATCCGCTCATTGCAGATATTTTCCTACCGTATTTATCTCCTGATGGTATTGCAGCACAGCTAGCTCCCGCCCCTAATATAACAACATGCGGACGATTTTTCATATAGTACTCATATTCTTGAATATTAATCTCACTCATATATATTTCCTCCATAATATCTATCCTACTGCCAAGTCTGCCCCTTAGTATCGAGTAGCTTAAACTGCGGTCAGCCCCGACAACAATCCTAGTGCCACAACCTCTGACATCTAATCCACAGTCTAAACCCTACCGCTATTCTCCGACTACTCAATTTCTCTCCAACCAGACCAAAAAGTAGATATGTTTCCATATAATAAAACCAAGCCTTCCGCAAGGCTTCTCTGATGATACCAACCTTACAAAAAGCCCGGAAATACGCCGCTTTTCAGCCTTTATTTATCTTTCCTTGACAGCAAACATACCGTCTCAACATGGCTCGATAAGTCCAGATTGATGTCAGTCATCGGTAACCTGTCCAGACTAATATGGGTTATACCAAAATATCTCCGTTTGTTTGCGGAAACATATCTACAAATTCTGTAGCAAAAGAATCTTGATACATTCCACTATCCATATCACAGCCTGAACCTCGCCCGTTCACGGAAAAAGTTCAACTTTTTTATTCGTTTCTACTATTATAGTGATTCGAACATAAAAGTCAAATTTTGCGAGGAACCGCCATCGTCTCAACCTTTGTTCGTTCTTCCTACAAAAACAGGTCAACGGCTATTTTTAGACCTAACTGATGGCCTAGCTTCCATGCACTCGGCATTGAAAGAGAAAAGCAATCTTATTACTTCTTCGCATTTTTCCCAATTCCAGCATGTACTTATCAAAGTCAGACATAAACAGTCTATCCTGAATGACACGATACTTTTCAAATTCGATCTCAGCTTTTGCCTTGGCAATCTCTGCTGTGATCTTACCTGCATCCTGAAGTACCTCTCTGTCATCTGCCATCAGGAATAGATCCAGACGCTTTGCCCAGTTCTCCATCGTCATCGGAATATGACGCTCTGCACGGTCCACTGCCAGATCCAGATATGCCGAAACGATACGCTCTAATGAACGCATTTCTTTCTCTGAAAGATAATTCTTCGCAACGCTCACATCGCTTTTTACAATCTTACCATCCGGTGCTGCCACCCAAGTGGTCAGTCCCTTGTGTGGCTCATCTGCATCTACTCGCTCATAAATTAACACTGCTGTCGTATGACCGTGAACTGCATAATGCATCTTGTTCTGCACCTTGGCAAAAAACTGCTTTGTCGTTTTTACTGTGCGATCATAATCAAGAGCAGTAGCATAAATGTCCGTTATCTTCTGATAGAATCTACGCTCAGACAAACGGATCTCACGAATCTGCTCAAGCAAGCGGTCAAAGTATTCTGTCGTAAGCACGGAACCACCGTTTTTCAGGCGCACGTCATCCATGACCCAGCCTTTGATGATATAATCCTTTACGATGCCATTGGCCCACTTACGAAACTGCACTGCTCGCTCATTATTTACCTTGAATCCAACAGCAATAATCATTTGAAGATTATAATGTTTCGTATCACGAGTGACCTGGCGTGAACCTTCCGTTTAAACTATCCGGAATTTCCGGATAGTTGCCTCTTCCTCAAGTTCTGAGTCGGAATAAATTTTCTTAATATGCTCATTGATTGTACGAACATCCACGTCATATAACGTGGCCATCATCTTCTGTGTCAACCATATATTCTCATCCTTATAACGCATCTCAATACTGTCCTGCTGATCGCCGACTGAGGTAACATAGGTCAGATATTCCGCAGCACTTGAACGGATGGTTATTTCATCTTTTTTCTTTTTCAAATAGGATGCCTCCTTTAACGTTCCCAAATCATTATTCTGCCTGTGCATCAAAGGATTGCTTCACAATTTCCATGATTTGATCTAATTCATCTTGATGCTCCATAAACAATTCTACATCACCATTTCCCCAGCGTCCTAAACCTGTGATATCCTTGCAGATACCGGTTGGATCATTAATCTCTGAAAACTTCATATTAATCGAAATACGCAATCTTTGTTTTTGGAAAACAATATCAACAAAATTAGTATCCAACTTATAGGCAACATACAACTTTTTATATTCCTTCTTTACCGCTGGAGATAAGTTCATAATACGCTTATTCAAAGACTCAAACAGCATTCTCGTAAAAGCATTCACATCATATGTTTCCAGGGAATACTTCTGCACTGTTTTTTCTTCTGCTTGATATGGTGCAAGTTCTACAGCTGTTAAAGCTGGATATGGCCAAATAGATTCTGCTTTCTTTGCTAATTCGTATGCTCTCTCTTGGATATGTTTTTCATTCCACTCGTTTTGCAAAACCACATATTTATTAAGTCTAAGTGCACTTTCTTTGAATCCACCCGGCATGTCCATCTTTTCCAAGAAAGGCCTATCGCTCATCTCAGAATTATATGCAGTCAAAGTAAGATTGCCAATTGTATGTAAATACTTCTTCTGAACCTCCTGCCACTCAGTTCCAAGATCAGCTTGCCACTCTAAAGAAAGATTTTTGTTCTGCGGCATAATATGCTCAATAGTGTAATTCTCTATAATAATTGGAGCCTTATTTTCAAAGTTTTCTAAACGACTCAGAATATAATTTCTAGCACGCATATTATAAATATCTCGGCTTTCAAACGCACCTTCAAACTTATCATTATCCGGAAATTCTTTATAAGTATCCTGCATTACAAAGAATGCCTTAACAGAATTCAGGTAATCCTCTGGTCTAATATAATTCTTCAACGTTGCAAATGTTTTGTTCATAGAATTAGTCGGAATCTCACAAATTGCACGTCTCAGGACATAGCTAATACAAAGCTTCAGAATTTTCTTCAACTCATCTGATGTTATCAGTTCTTCGACACAGTCATGATGAATTTTCAGTAAGAACGGATAAGATACTTCCATTCTCAAATCAATAATATCTTCATATAACTTCCTTAAATCCGTGTCAGAATTCCGCTTAAATACAATGTTAGTATAATATTTTGCATACTCCAGCAAATCTTGACATAGTTCTCTAATACTTCCAAATTCGCAGTTTAAGTGATACAGCTTGAACTCTTCATATACACGTCCTTGCTTTGGAATACGAGAAAGCTTCATGGTCAAGTAATGGCGGAAGAAAGCATCCATTACAGTTCCTTGCGTTTCATAAATAAACAGTTGTTCCATAGGCCGCCAAAGATGCTCATATACATAGGTTTGCTCCGATGGCTCTAATCCCATCAAAACATAGTTACGAATCAAATCAGATTCAGAAAGTTCTTTACCGGTAGAATTCAAACTTTCAAAAATTGCCTGCGCATCGTCTACAGCACGGTCTAATGTGATATTAACAATCTGTAATTTTCCAATTGACTCGTATACCTCTGCTGGCTGAATTTCTTTATCGGCCAGCTTGTTAGCAAAAAAGTTATAATTCTCAATCAGCCTTGAACGAGTGCCTTCTGCAATAGGCTTTTCCTCAACAAGGCTTATAAGAATATCCCGATCTGTTTCGGTTAACAGTAGCTTATACCGTTCATCACCACTTTCATACTCATTTTTTAGAAGCATATTATCTATACGACGAGCATTAATTGTTGAATCACTAGGATTCTTTTTTGCATAATTGCGCAAAGCCAAAAGAAGAAGAGTTAACGTAGTCATTCGCTGCTGCCCATCGATAATCATATACTTCTGAACACCTGTTGGCATTGCCTGCTCAGCAATATTAACAATAGATCCAACAAAATGACCAGCTTTCCCTTTTCTCTGCATCTCTACAATATCGTTCCAAAGTCGTTTACACTGATCAATATCCCAGCTATAAAATCGCTGATAAACTGGAATCAAAAACTGTTTATTTCCATTTAATATCCCATAGATATTTCCTTTACGTGCATCCATACCGCACCTCCATTACATCTTTTCTCCATAAGGAACCGTATCCTCTGCCAGCTTGCTTAATTCTATTTCAGACACATATTTATAGAGCTTTTCCTCTTTTCGTGGTTCCACATTATCTGTCCAAAGCTCACACTGACTAATTACTGTGCTTATTGCAAAATCATAATCTTCCGGCGGATACTTATATTTCTTAAGGAGTCGCTTAACCATCTTGCGCATCTGCGCTCTAGCGGTTTCTTTCTTCTGCCAATCGATAGTGCGATTCTTACGAAGTATTTCTGTAAGTTCTCTTGTAAGAGCAATCAATTCATCATTCTTATAAAAATCCTTGATATGCTCTGGTTTTGTAAGGGCATCATAGAATGCAAGTTCTTCTTGTGAAAGACCCAACTTCTGACCATTCTTATAGAGATTTGCAATTTCCTCTGCAGTTTTCAGCAGTTCTTTAATAACTTCTTCATTGGTGATTAGCCCGTTATAATAAGAGTTCATTAGTTGAGCTATCTTCTCCGAGAATTTTTGTGACTGTACCACATTTGTTCTCTTGTAAAGAGTCACTTGCTCGGCCATGAGTTTTTTCAAAATCTCGACGGCTATATTCTTTTCCTTCATTCTAGAGATTTCGTCCAAGACTGCCGGATCAAACAAGCTGAAGTTTTCACCGCCACTCTTGCTACTATCAAACAAACTGATGACACCTTCGCTCTGTACTGCTGCCTTCAAAAGTTCATTGATTTGGTCATTAATCTCAGTAAGCGACAGGCTCTTTCCACCAGTACCACCATACATGATCTTAATAACCGTAGATCGCAAAGCTTCCATATAAGCTGCTTCATGCCGTTCCTGCTCCGTTGTCATACTGGAACAAAGCGAATGTGACTGTTTCAAAAGCATAGCTTCCTTCAAAAACAAATCTTTTCTTTCGAGTACACTTGCATCGAGAATAAAGTTTACGCCACCTGTAATAAGCTTAGCCATTGTAAGCGGAGAACCTCCTACAAATCCGCTAAAATCAAAGCCATACAGCAAATCTTTACAGACCTGCAACTTTTCCTGAAACTTCGGATAGGCCATCTTTGCAATGTTCATGTCGCCGTATTTAGATTGATCACGTTTTGTATATTCTTTCATTGCCGCCTTTAAGGCTGATGCGATTCCAACATAGTCTACGATCAAGCCACCTTCTTTATCCTTGAATACACGGTTAACACGGGCAATGGCCTGCATCAAGTTATAACCATGCATTGGCTTGTACACATACATGGTAGCCAAAGAAGGTACATCAAATCCGGTAAGCCACATATCTACAACGATAGCTATTTTCATTGGATCATTGTTATCTTTAAACTTTCTTGCGAGCTCTTCTTTGTGTGATTTTGTTCCAATGATCTCTTTCCAATCTTCTGGGTCATTGTTACCGCCAGTCATAACCACACCGACTTTATCTGTCCATGTAGGTCTAATTTTCAAGATACGGCGGTAAATTTTCATTGCAATTGAACGAGAATACGCCACAATCATGGCTTTACCCGTCAGAAGATTTGCTCTATATTTTTCATAATGTTCAACGATATCATCACAAAGAGATTCAATCGTAGAATCTGCTCCCAGTACGCTTTCCATCTGACCAAGCATCTTTTTGCTCTTTTCGATCGTTTGTGCATCAGACTGTTGTTCTAAGACATCGTATGTGGAATCAATTAACGCCAATGTATTCTCATCCAGCTTCAAATGGACAACACGGCTTTCATAATAAACTGGACGAGTAGCGCCATCTTCCACGGCCTGTGTCATATCATAAACATCGATATAGTCACCAAAAACTTCACGAGTATTTCTGTCCTTAGCTGAAATCGGTGTACCAGTAAAGCCAATAAATGTAGCATTCGGCAATGCGTCATGAATAACACGGGCATTACCAATTACCGTATGCGCTTCCTTTTCACCATTTTCATTCTCTGACATAACGATTTTCTCATCAAAACCATACTGCCCACGATGTGCTTCGTCTGCCATAACAACAATGTTTCTACGTTCCGATAAGGCTTTCTCTCCACGCTCAAACTTAAACATCGTAGTAAATATGATTCCATTCGCACTTCTGCCATCAAGAAGTGACTTCAAATGTTCCTTGCTCTCCGCCTGTACCGGTGTCTGACGCAAGAAATCCGCGCATTGTGAAAACTGTGCATAAAGCTGATCATCCAGATCAATACGGTCTGTCATAACTACAATTGTTGGACTGTCTAATGCATCTTGCAATAAATGTGCATAGAAAACCATAGATAATGACTTACCGGAGCCCTGTGTATGCCAGAACACACCACCCTTGCCATCTGTCTTAGTTGCTACCTTTGCTTTCTCGATTGCTTTGCGAACTGCAAAATATTGATGGTATCCGGCTAATACTTTGAAGCGACTATTGCTAACGCCTGAGAAAAGAATAAAATTCTTCAAAATATCAAGCAAACGTTCCTTTTGGAACATACCCTCATAGAAAGTTTCAAAGGACGCATATGCAGTATCTTCGTAATTACCGTCTTTTGTTTTCCATTCCATAAAACGATCTAATCCGGAAGTGATCGTTCCAGCCTTATTCGTAGACAAATCGCTAATTACACAGATTGCGTTGTAATAAAAGATAGATGGAATATCCTGCATATAATTGCGAATCTGATGGAATGCATTCTCCGCTCCAACTTCATCTTTCGCCGGACTCTTCAGTTCCATCAAAACAAGAGGCAATCCATTAATAAATAGAATAATATCCGGACGACGGTTATTTCCGTTTTCAAGGAACGTAAACTGATTTACCACATAGAAAGAGTTGTTCTTTACATTTTGGTAATCAATCAAACGTACAATCAACGATTGCTCCTCGCCCTTCACAAAGAACTTAACCGTGACGCCATTTTGCAGATAATCCATAAATATCATATTCTTCTGCAGCAGGCTTCCGGTATCAAAATTCTTCAATTTGGCCAGTGCCTCATCAATAGCTTCTACAGGCAGACCACGGTTGATACGCACCAAACTATCTCTCAGAATAGAATCCAGAAGCGGACTGGTATAATCTCTATCAAAATCCGGAGCGTAGAGGTGGTCATAGCCCATGTTTTCAAACAATTCAATGATTCCCTGTTCATATGTATCCTCTGTAAATAA
>Ga0129308_1001221_pt1 | contig 28664 bp, 28 predicted proteins | sample L827metagenome_FD_94440 | JGI IMG/M metagenome (GOLD analysis project Ga0129308, IMG submission 94440) | Ring-tailed lemur group fecal microbial communities from Wisconsin, USA - L827 metagenome | ecosystem: Host-associated > Mammals > Digestive system > Large intestine > Fecal | place: USA...
TTTCAACGGTTCCATCCTTGGCTAAAATTTTATAGGAGAAACCATCTGATGTGGTGCCTGTTTCACCTGATGAACCTTTCATCCTCTCCTGTGTTGCTGCCGCCGCTTCTGTTGTTTTTCCTATTCCGGCTATTGCTGTTATCACAACAAATGCTGCCATGAAGCTTATAAACCATTTTTTCATAATTCATTTTCCTCCCCGTATCATTTTCATCAGTCACTTGTCTTAGCAACTATATGTTACATATCCTAACACTTATGTACCTCTTTGTAAATATACTTAAGAACTAATTAAGAATTACCCGCCGGAGCATTAAATACTCCGAAAAAATCTCATAAGCGCATTTTATGCTGACTGCCTCCACAGTATAAACAGGGTGCTGAATAAATCATTTCATCACGGGATTTTTCGCAAAAACAGGCAGCAGCCGGATAAAAAGCTATCCAGCCGCCGCCTGTTTTTTCATGTCATTATGAAATCATTTCCGATAATTCTCTGGATATGGTATTTCCCCAGAATATCCCTTTATCGGTCAAACGATATATCCCCTTCTGCTCCGTCGTCATTCCATTGTCAGACAATACCTGCCTGTAATCAAGGTAAACGTTCCTGTCTCCATAAAGAGCCTCGTCCCGCGGCAGGAATGTGGTCTGAATATCCCCTTTAAACCGCACAATCCTGTCATATTCCGGCACAAACAGCATACCGCTGCGGTCCCGGAAATTTTCCACACTCCTTGCGTACTCCGTTAAATCAATCTGGTTCATCAATGCCAGGTGGTTGACGCTTCCACCAGCCCCCGCGCCTAAGGGAAGGGTATCCGCCCCCTGATGGCGGTTCATGATATAACGGTACCTATCCCCCTTCACCATCTTTGTGAGTTCCAGAAAACGATATCCCTTTGCCTTCATACGCTCCGCAATGTAGAAAAACATTTTCTCGTCATTCCGCTCATCCTGCGCCCGGTCTATGGAGGCATTTTTCATATTAATCAGGGAGTACATGGAAAAACCATCCAGGTCCAGCCCGCAAATCCTGTCCAAATCCTCCTCCAGGCTGTCCATTGTCTGTCCCGGATAATTATAGATTAAATCCATGCTTACCGTAACGCCGGGAAACCTCTTTAACTGCTCTAAGCGCTGATAGGCATAATCTCCCGTTCCAATACGCCCCATTTTTTCCCTGCCCCTGTCATCAAAGGTCTGCACGCCCACGGAAAAGCGGTTTACCCCTGCGGCAGTCAACGCCTCCTGTTTCTCTTCTGTAAGCTCTGTCACCGTAGTTTCCACGGAAAATTCCGCGTCCTCCGTAAAACGAAAATTCTGCTTTAGCGCCTTTACAATCCCGCTCAGCCCCTCTGCAGGAAGAGTGGTCGGCGTGCCGCCCCCAAAATATACCGCATCAAAAATCGTAGTTTTTATGTAGGGCAGCTCTGCGTATTTTTCAATTTCTTTTCTAATCAGGCTGCAGTAATCCTCCGTGGGCTTCTGCAGGCTTCTACGCATGTTGCAAAAGCTGCATATTTTATTGCAGAACGGCACGTGAATATAAATGACGGCGTTGTTTTTTCCACTTCTGTTCTCTTCCCTGAGCACATTTTCCACCGTGTCCATTCCTGCCATATATTTTCTTCCTTCGCTCATGGCGCTGTGATGGGTCTTGATTCTCTCCTTAAACATCCTCTTCTATCCTCTCACGGAACATTTCCGCCGCACAGGCAATATCCGCCGCAGAGGGATGATTTGCGGATATCCGGTAACGCTTTCTTTTTTCCGGCGTCGTCCTGTGGGGATTGCCCTCCGGAAACTGTTCAAACATGGCAACCATTTTGTCATCAATTTTGCCCTGACAGATAAATTTTCCGATGACGTGGTTCTTTTCTTTTACCAGCGCCTCTCCCGCTGCAACAGACCCAAAACCATGCTCGGAATCCGGCCAGTACGCCAGCGTCGCAAAGATACCCACCTTTTTCTCCCGGATACCTTTTAAAAACTCCGCAGCCTCCTGATTCGGACCTCCTTTATCCACCCAGTACCCCGCAAGCACCACGTCATAGGGTGTCAAATCCAATACCTCCGACATCTCCATAATCGCCTTGTCCATATCTCCCAGCCCTTCAAAAATCCCTTCTGCCAGCTTTTTTGTATTTCCGGTCTTGCTTGAATATGTCACTAAAATTTTCATCTTCTATCTGCTCCTTTCCTCTGCAGGCTGCTGTTTTGTCCTCACACGGCGCAGCCTGCTCCCACCAACGGTATCATATAAGGACAGCCGTTTTCTTCATTCCACAAAATACTGGCATCTATGCCGTAAACCTCTTTTAAGCGCTCCTGTGTAATGGCGTTTTTCACATCCCCTGCATAGCATACCCTTCCCTTTTTCATAATAATCACATTATCGCTGAACTGGATTGCCTGGTTGATATCATGAAGCACCATGACTATCGTCATTCCATATTCCCGGTTTAAACGCCTCACCAGCGTAAGGATTTCCAGCTGATAATAGATATCAAGATAAGTCGTTGGCTCATCCAAAAATAACAGCTCCGTTTTCTGCGCCAATGCCAGGGCAATCCAGGCACGCTGGCGCTCCCCGCCGGAGAGCTGCCCGACGCATTTGTCCTGCATGTGGGACAGCCCGGTCACCTCCATCGCCCAGTTTATCGTCTCTTCCGCCTCTTCATCCTGCCCGGAAAAGATAGTCTGATGAGGCATCCGCCCAAAGCCCACCAGCTGCTTTACCGTCAAATCCGTCGGCGCCGCATTCTGCTGGTGCACCATTGCTATTTTTTTGGCAATTTCCTTCACCTTCATCTCGTTTATCCTTTTTCCGTCCAATAAAATGTCGCCCTCACTTGCCTTTAGCTGTTTTACCAGCAAATTCAGAAGGGTTGATTTCCCGGAACCGTTGGGCCCCAGAATCGTTGTAATTTTTCCCCTCTCAATCCCGCAGTCCAGTTTCTTAATAAAATCCGTTTCCCCATAAGAAAAGCTCAATTTTCTAATTTCCATAACCCTTCGTATCCTTTCTCAACAAATACAGAAAAAACGGTCCTCCGCAGACAGTCGTAATTACCCCCACCGGGATTTCATAAGGAGCGATGACGGTTCTTCCCACCGTATCCGCCAGCAGAAGAATCACCGCTCCCAAAAGTGCAGAAAACGGAATCAGACTTTTATGCCCCGAACCCATCAGCATACGTGAAATGTGGGGAACAATCAGCCCGATAAAGCCAATGACGCCCACGTATGCCGTGGAGATTCCAGCCAGAAATACCGCCACGGCGGAAATCAGTATTCTGAGGATATTCGGATTATATCCCAGACTTTTGGTATTCTTATCCCCCAGCGCCAGCAGGTCGCAGCACCTTGGCAGCAAAAATGCCATTCCAAGTCCAACAACGGTATAGACCGCCATGCTTTTTACCTGCGTCCAGCTTTTATTGCCAAGCTCTCCGTTGAGCCAGCTTAGAACTCCCTGAAGGTTTTCACTGTTTAACAGGGAAATCAGGCTTGTCACGCCGCCCAGCATGGAATTTACCGCCACTCCCGCAAGGATAATCCTCACTGCCGACAATCCCTGTTTCCATGCCAGGCTGTATATCAGGATACAGGCAAGAACACCGCCGATAAATCCAAACACCGGAAGGCTTGCCGCCTTTGCCGGCAGATACAGCATGACAATCATGACAACAACGCTTGCCCCGGAAGAGATACCCGTAATTCCGGGGTCAGCCATAGGATTTCCCATCACTCCCTGCAGCAGGACGCCGGACACCGCCAGATTCGCCCCCACCATAACCGCCATCAAAATCCGCGGAATGCGGATATCCCTTACAATTCCCGCCGTCCCTTTACTGTCTGCAGTAAATGCCTGAAAAATATCCTGCAGCGACACTGACACGCTCCCCACCCGGATGGATATCAGGATGGCGGCAGCTAAGCCTACTATCATAAAAATAAATGCACCTTTTTTCTTCATTTCTTACCCTTTGTTTCTCTATTCGGTATATAAAATTTCCACAAGCTTTTCCAAAGCCTCCGGCGCTAAAAGATTGGCGCTCATTCCAAAATAGCTTGTGGGAAGAGCCACAACCCGGTCATTTTTAACAGCGTCAAAATTCTGCCATGCCTCGTTTGTTTCAAATTCGGTTTTGAATGCCTCTAGGGATTCCTCCGGATTGGCATGTGCCATAAACAGGATATAGTCCGGATTTTTGTCCGCCAAATATTCCATATCCACCGGGGAGAACGCCGCCGGAGCATCCTCAATCACATTTTCGCCTCCCCCACGTTTCACCAGGTCGCCCACATAAGTCTCTTCCGAAGCCACCATAAAACTTCCGCTTGCGCCGAAAATAATCAGCACGCTGGGATTTTCTTTTCCCTCTACCGCTGCCGAAACCGCAGTTTCCTTTTCCTCAAATCCGGCGATTATTTCCGCAGCCTTATCTCCCGCTCCAAAGTAATCCCCCAGGGTGGTAATGGTTTCCTTCAGCCCGTCATAGCTTGAGAGATTGACAAACAGTGAGTCTGCGCCAACAGTATCAAACTGGCTCTGCAAATCTGCTGACAGAGTATCTACCGATACAATCACATCCGGTTCCAAAGAAGTTATCACCTCTAAATCCGGAGACATGGGATTTCCAATCTCCACGGCATCCGCCACGCTTTCCGGCAGTTCATAACTGCTGGTAGGCACTCCCACCATCGGAACTCCTAATGCGTCTAAAATCTGTACCACTGCCACAGAGGACGCCACCACTTTTTTCTGCCCCTCGGTTTCCGTCTCTTCCTTCTGTGCTCCTTCTGCCTGTGTTTCCTCTTTCTGAGGTTCCTCTGTCTGCATTTCCTCCGCCTGCGCTTCCTCCGCCGCATTTCTGTTCTCCGAGGATGTCGCCTGGCTCATGCCGTCCACTGCGCCTTTGCTGCACCATACCAAAAGAATTACCGCCAGTATAATCACAACCAGTACTGCCCATAATTTTTTCTTTTTCATAAATAACGTTAGCTCCTTTTCGTTCGTTTCTTCTTATTTTTGTTAGTCTTTTCTAACCAACGTGAATACTATACTATAGCGCAGTCTGCTTTTGCAATCCTTTCTTCACATGGTTATTACTGATATTTTCTCAATAGCTTTCTGTGAATGAACAACATGTGCAAACCCACATTATTAATACAACAAGTTCTTTCCTGCGAAGCGAGTAGGAGGCGGTGACTAACCGCCGTTCTCTCACAACACCGCCAGGCGCACAACAAAAATGCTATGCAGCCGGCGAACCTTCTGCATAGCATTTTTCATTTCTCTTTCATTTTCTAATGTTTCTTATTTTCCATGTTTTTTCTTCAGAGTTTCAATATTAGCGTCTACCTGTTTTTTGTGCAGCGGATACCAGAACCATAATACGACTGCCAGAAGTCCGAAGCCAAGCGCCGGTACCAGGGTGCTGATATTAAAGATACCGTTTACTACGCTCTCTTCAAAAGCGGTTTCTGCCGTATATCCAACTGCGGTAAGCAGTAAGCCGGAAAGACCAGCAGAAGCTGCCTGACCAAGCTTTCTTGCAAAGGAGTACAGTGCATATACAGAACCGTCCTCACGAACTCCGTTTACAATTTCAGAATAGTCAATAACATCCGTAATCAACGCCCATACCACCATATTGAACATTCCAAGTCCCAGATAGCAGATGGTAATCATTGCCACATAAACCCATACATTTGCCGGACGCATAATAAAAAGGATAATAGAAACTACAGTTGCTAACAGGCTGGCAACAACAGAAAGCTCTGCTTTACCAATCTTATTTGCAAGGGGTTTTGCCAATGCTGCTGCAACTACCATCGCCAGCATCATCACCATGGTTGCTGCGGAAGCTGCCTTCGCATTACCATAGAAATTCGGGTATACATAGTTTGCCATGGACTGCATGGTAAGCTGTGCTAACAGCATAAGGATTGCTGCCACAATAATAGAAATCAGTGCTCTGTTTTTTGCTGCATTGATAAGCATCTTGCCAACGCTGACCTGTTTTGCTTCCTCTGTTTTCTCCGGTTTTACACGCTCGGTAGTCAGAGAATAGCAAAGCAGATAACAAACAACTGCTGCAACTGAGAATACTCCGGCAATCATTGTGAACTTTCCGCCATTTAATACGGAAACATCGCCCACCTGATCATATGCCACCAACGGAACTCCTGCACCAATGACAAGTCCTGCCAGAGTACCGCCCATCGTACGGAAGGTGGATAAAGACTGACGGTCACTTGCCTCCGGTGAAATTGCGGATGCCATGGAGCCGTAAGGAATGTTGACTGCGGTATAGAAGATGGAACCCCATAAAATATAGGTTACAAACAAATAACCAATCTTAACTGCCATCGGTAAGCCCGCAAGTCCGCTCTGATACATCAGGAACGAAGCGATTGCCACCGGACCGCACATGCGGCGAATCCACGGTTTGAATTTACCTGCCGGGGTCATCGGACTCCGGTCACAAATACGTCCCATCGTAATGTCGGTAAAGGCATCCACGAAACGCGCAATCATCATAATAATACCAACTGCCGCTCCCGGTACGCCCATCACATCCGTGTAGAACTTCATTAAGAAACTGGATGACAGGATAAATGTGAAGTCGTTTCCGAAATCTCCAAACATGTATCCCAGTTTGTCCTTAATGCCAAAGGGTTTTGCATTTTCTGCTGCCATATCGTTTTCCTCCGTTTTTACTTGTATACAAGTTTTCTTTTTGTAGGGTACCCGTTTCTTGTTTTCTATGATTTTACTATATCATGCTTGTATGCAAGCGTCAATAAGTTATTGTATATTTTACCTTTAGCACTATTTTCCAGTGTGTTTTTTGTGCATTATGTATATTATTTTATAAAATTTTTACTTTTTCCATATAGTTCCAACTTGTATACAAGTTGTTCCTTTTCACGCAGATTTCTTATAACATCTCACTCTCCATACATCGGAACAAAACCGGAGCCTTCCCGGCGCAGTCACCCCACACCCGCAGCTCCCTTTCGGCACCAAAATCCGCCCTCTCAACGCAAAAACAGACTTCCAGCTGCCCGATAGAAAATCAGGCGCAGCCAGAAGTCCGTTTCCCTATTTGGAAGATACTCCCCCTCTTTCCTTATAACCGTGTATTCCACACACCGCAGAAGCTGTCCACAGGGGCTCCCCTTTGAACGCCTCTTTTCACACATCCTAACATGCCGCCTCTGACAGTACACGCAGTCAGCGGGAAGAACGCCGCTTTTGCGTTCTTCAGTGCGAAACTTAGAACTTCTTCGGCGGTGCAGCCTTTGCTGCAGCGTCGACATAGAAGTTCTTTTCGCACTTCCTAACATGCCGCCCTCCGGCGACACATTCAGTCAGCGGGAAGAACGCCGCTTTTGCGTTCTTCCGCGTGAAGCTAGTGGTTCTTCGGCGGTGCACCCTCTGGTGCAGCGTCGATTTAGAACCTCTCTTCACGCTTTATACTCCTGAGTACGCAGCAAACGCTCCATCAATCGGAATACATGCCCCATTTACAAATCCACTTGCCTCTTCACATGCTAAGAACAGCACGGAACCGATTAACTCATCCACTTCGCCAAAGCGGTCCATCGGCGTGTTGTTTAAAATCTTGCCGGTTCTTGCTGTCGGCGTACCGTCCTCATTAAACAGAAGCTTTGCATTCTGCTGGGTGGAGAAAAAGCCCGGTGCGATGGCGTTGCAGCGGATTCCCACCTTGGAGAAATGAACCGCCAGCCACTCGGTAAAGTTGGAGATTGCAGCCTTTGCACCTGAGTATGCCGGAATTTTGGTCAGCGGCGTATAAGCATTCATGGAAGAGATATTGATAATGCTTGCACCTTTTTTATTCACCATATCCATGGCAAATACCTGGGTCGGAATCAGCGTACCCATAAAATTCAGGCTGAATACAAAGGAAACGCCGTCCGCATCCAAATCGAAGAAGGTTTTCATCTTGCCTAAATCCTCCGGCTGGAAATACTCGTCATCCGTGGTAGCCTTTGGATTGTTTCCGCCTGCGCCGTTGATTAAAATATCACAGGTGCCGAAATCCTCTGCAATCAAATCCCTTGCCGCCTTTACGCTGTCTTTTTCCAATACATTGCATTTATACCCCTTTGCAACATAGCCTTTTTCCACAATGGCGTCTGCATTTTTCTTTGCAGCCTCTTCGTTTAAGTCCAGCAGAGCTACCTTTGCGCCTGTCATCGCCATCGCCTCTGCCAGCACGGAACAAATCACGCCGCCTGCTCCTGTCACTACAACTACTTTGTCCTTCAAATCAATCTGAAATGGTAATTTCATACGTTTTCCCTCCTAAAAATATGTGCATGAATCCTTGGTATTTATTTTCTTGAAGATTTCTCCACTGCTTCCCAAAGTCCGTTAATATAAGTAGCGCCCAACGCACGGTCATAAAGCCCGTATCCCGGTCTGCCTGTCTCGCCCCAAATCATACGTCCATGGTCCGGTCTGATATATCCGGTAAATCCATTTTCATATAACGCCTTCACAATCTCATACATATCCAGAGAACCGCAGCAGGAAAGGTGCGCCCGCTCCTCAAAACCGTTCTCTAACACTGCCACATTTCTCAAATGTGCAAAATGCACACGTCCCATCGCCGTATATTTTGCAGCCATAGCCACCACGTCATTCTTGTTTGAGCAGCCCAGAGAGCCTGTACATAAGGTAATTCCGTTATGCGGGTCATCCACCAGCTTTAAGAAACGGTCAATGTTTTCCTCGCAGGTGATAATTCTCGGCAGCCCGAAAATACTCCAGCATGGGTCATCCTCATGAATCGCCATATTCACATCGCACTCTGCAGCCACCGGAATCACCTTCTGCAGGAAATACTGTAAGTTGTCCCACAACTGGTCCTCCGACATGGCATTGTACTCCGCCACCACATTTTTAAGTTCCTCTCTGGTGTAGCTAGAATCCCATCCCGGCAGCGTCAAATCGCTGTCGCTCTCCAAAGGATTCACCGCATCCACCTGCTCCTGATAGTAAACCAGAGAAGTAGAGCCATCCGGCAGCACATGGTCTAACTGAGTTCTCGTCCAGTCAAACACAGGCATAAAATTATAGCAGATACATTTCACTCCCGCCTTCGCCACCCGGCGGATATTCTCACAGTAATTCTCAATATACTTATCTCTCGTCGGCTTTCCAAGCTTGATATCCTCATGCACCGGAATACTCTCAATCACCTCAAAGTGAAGCCCTTTTTCCTCCACCAGCTTCTTTAACCTGGCAATGCTTTCCTCGCTCCAAACCTCACCCACCGGCACATCATAAACCGCCGTCACAATCGAGTGCATCCCCGGAATCTGCCGGATATGATCCAGCGTCACCTTGTCATCTTCTCCATACCAGCGAAATGATAATTTCATAGCAACCTCCATTCTGCCGCCCTCCGCGGCCACCGCAAATCCAGACCCTCTACGTCCTTCCTTCGCCCTTATTTATACTATCACTATAACACCCTTGTATACAAGTAGCAACCCTTTTTTTATTTTTTATGTTTCCACCATATACCACCCTCTGTTTTTGTCTATGTTGCACAACACCCTTCCGCCTCCCATCTCCCATTTCACCCTCTCCTCCACCACTTGTATACAAGTTCCCATATCTATCCTTTTTTTCCACCCATCATTAAATTCTCCCTATAGTTTCCCCCCATCTCCCATTTCTATGTATCCCATTATTTTTTCTATCCCATATCCCCATCAGAATTTCACATCAACATTCTCAATCCGCAACCCAACAACAGCGTTCCCAAGCGGCAACACACCAACAGGGATTCGGGCGGCAAAAGCGGCAGAGAGCGGGCGGCTGTGAGGGGATAGGGCAGCGGGCGGTCTGGAAGGGGTGACCATGGGAAGAGATTAGATGTTCTTAGAAATCTGCTAAATATCCAGTAACGCCCAGCCACGGACGGCTGGGCGAGGTCCAGCGGCGCCAGGGACGGCGCCTCTGGACCGTTTACGTCCCTCTTCCACCACCCCAGCAGCAGATTTCTTAGAACATCTTATCTCTGTACATCGTCACCCCCTCCAGACCGCCCGCTGCCCCGTCCCCTCCACAGCCGCCCGCTCATTCTGCCCGCTTTTGCCGCCCGAATCCCGCCCCCCGCAAAACTTTTCATTGTATTTTCCCTCCCCAAGCATTATTATTAGTAATGTATTCAACAACTTTCAAATGACAAGGGGCACAAGCATTATGTACACAAAGAAACCCACCGGCACTTCACAGGGTGTCTACCAGAAATTAAAAGAACAGATTTTACACTTAGAACTTCCTCCCGGCTCTGCCATCAGTGAAATTGATACCGCCGCCAAATACGAAATTTCCAGAACCCCCGTCCGCGACGCCTTCAAAATGCTAGAGAGCGAGGGACTTTTAGAAATCAAACCCCACATAGGCACTTTCGTCTCCCTGATTGACTTAAACATGATTTCCGACATCCTATATATGAGGGAGGTTTTAGAGCAGGCGGTACTAAAGGATTTGTCCCTGAGCTATGATAAATCCCAGGAATTTAAAGTCCAGCTGCTCCTTCAGCAGCAATGGGATTTAATCCATTCTGAGCTCCCCGCCGACGAACTGAGCCGCGCCTTTATCATCAGTGACAATGACTTCCACAAAATGCTTTATACCATCGCCGGAAAGAGAAACGTCATGTCCTTTTTTAACTCCATCAATTCACAGTATGAGCGTTTCCGTACGTTCTTAAATCTGGGAGGAAAAGAAGGCTTAGAGCGTCTCTGCAAAGACCATGAATACATCTGGAAATGTATCTCCACACAGGATTTAGACGGGCTCTCCACTGCGGTTTCCCACCATATCTATGACGGATTTAATTCCAGCACGGAGGTTGTCAGCCAGCACCCGGAATTTTTCCGCTCGCTGACCTAAGCAAAACTGCGGCTTCCAATTATATTATTTTACATAAAAGAAACCGCCCCCCAATCGTTAGATTTTGATAGGTGCCTCATTTCCTGATTTTGTCCGGAAATGAGGGACATATCGTTTTCGCTCTAACGTTGGGAGGTCGGTTTCATTCAATTAACCTTCATTTTTGATTCATCAACAAAAAAATACTCTTCTTTGCTTCTGGTAAAATTCAACTTTATAAAACATCAATTTTACGAAACAGAAAGCTCTATTGCCCTCAGCAATCCCTCCTGTTCCTTTTCAATTTCCTCAAGCTGGCTGTCTAAGGTTCTGTGGTTCCCGCTTCGCAAATCCGCCACCATGCTGCTTGTCTTGGCAAAAAGCGGTGAAAAACCAAGGGTTCCGCAAAGTCCCTTTAAGGCATGTATCTGCTCGAAAACCTCTTTGTAATCTTCCTTTTCTAAGGATTGTTTTGCGTCCCTCACATGAGTATCCTCTCTGAATTTCAGAAGATATTTCCGGTACAGTTCTTCTTTTCCCGCAAAATGCAAAAGACCTGCCGTATAATCAATCCCTGCCTGTTCTAACGCTTCTCTATCCATAAAAACCTCTTCTCTTTCAATTCTATTTTCGTAATTCCATTTTATTTTGGACTAAAAAGAGAATTGTGTCAAGAAGTATTGGCTTTTTTAGCGTTATCTTATTTCTTTCCGGGTTTTTGGACAAAAATATGCTATTTCTTCATTTTCGGCTGGAAAATTATGCTGGCAATGTAGCCGAAAATCAATGCCGCTGAGATACCTACCGCGCTGGCTTTAAAGCCGCCCATAAAAATGCCTAAAAAGCCGTATTCATCCACTGCCTCTTTGACGCCTTTCCAAAGCAGATTCCCAAAGCCAAGCAGCGGCACACTTGCCCCCGCTCCCGCAAAATCCACAAAGGGCTGGTATATCTGCAATGCTCCTAACAGAGCGCCTAAGCAGACCAGCAGCACCATAATTCTGCCCGGCAGCATTTTTGTTTTTTCCATTAAAATCTGGACTAAGGCACAGATAAGACCGCCAATCCAGAAGGCATTTACATAATCCATATTTGTTTCTCCTATCAATTCATTTACTTCGCCCTATCAAAATCAGTTCTGGCGAAAATTTACCCCGCCGTGCCGCTCGGGCGCTCTGCTCTTTCGCTCGCGGGCTTCGCCCTATCAAAATCAACTCTGGCGAAGATTTACCCCGCCGTGCCGCTCGGGTGCTCTGCACCCTCGCTCGCGGGCTTCGCCCTATCAAAATCAATTCCGGCAAATCTGGCTGCGAGCAGCCGCTTTGCCTCCTTTGATTTTGGCACGGCTCATTTAAGACGCATGTTCTATCACCACTGCGTGGGCGATGCCGGGGACATTTTTTCCCTCGTTAAAGGATACGGTGGACAGCAGCGCTCCGGTGGGTACGAATAAAATCCGGTGCAGCTTTCCCTCTTCCACCTGTTTTAAAAAATGGGCGCTTAGGGTAACTGCCGAGCAGCCGCAGCCGGAGCCGCCAGCCCCCGTTCCCTGGGCGTCGGAATCGTAAATTTCTATGCCGCAGTCCGCATGGACGCCGCTGATATCATAGCCTCTGTGCTTTAACAAATCAATGAGTATCTCCTGCCCGATGGTTCCCAAATCTCCGGTGATGATTTTGTCATAGTCCGTGGGCGCCCTTCCGAAATCGGAGAGGTTTGCCGCTATCACATCCGCTGCCGCCGGAGCCATTGCCGCCCCCATATTCATGGAATCCTTGATTCCGTAATCTACAATTTTTCCGGTGGTAATTCCGGTGATTCTGGCTTTGCTCCGCTTTGTGCCAAGTACAAAGGCACCACTTCCTGTAACGGTCCAGGTAGCTGATAGGGGTCTTTGATTGGCATATTCCAGGGGAAATCGAAACTGCTTTTCCGCACTGGCAAAGTGGCTGGAGGTCATCGCCACCACATAATCCGCATAGCCTGCCGCCACACACATTGACCCGAGGGATAACGCCTCCCCGCAGGTGCTGCAGGCTCCGTACAGCCCAAACAGCGGCACCTGAGTGTCCATCAGTCCGAAGGAGGTGGCAATATTCTGCCCTAACAGGTCCCCGGAAAAAAGATACCGAATATCCTCCATTTTTAACTTCGCTTTCCCCACCGCCATGGTAAAGGCTTCCTTCTGAAGGGTACTCTCCGCTTCCTCCCATGTATTCTGACCGAATTTATCGTCCTCTCCCACCACGTCAAAACGATTTCCTAACGGTCCTTCGCCCTCTTTTTTCCCCACAATACTGGCGCTGCTGATAATGTAGGGCGCTCTTTCAAACTGCAGGCTTTGTTTTCCAACCTGTATCTCCATACTTTCACTTCCTTTTTTATTTCTTTTTTCTTTAGTATGGATATTTCTCCGTTCCTCTATTCATAATTTTAACCGAAAAAGAGCACCCTAACTGACAGAAAAGCATGATTCCATTTTCGGCTTTTGTCGCTCTTTTTTCATATTTTTCTTGAATTTAAGAATTTTTTCGACTTTTTTCTTGAATAAACAGAATTGATTGACGCTCAAAAATGGGTAAGATATGATACCTTTACGAGGTAAACAGTATGAGCAATGAATATATTCCAAAGGTTTTAAAAGAATATCGCAAAAAGAATCATTACAGCGTCAACGACGTTTCCCTCATGCTTCGTGAACGTTCCTTAGAGGTGGCGCCAAAGACGATTTACGGCTGGGAAAGCGGTCAGGCAAATCCCAGCGCCGACATGCTCTTAACTCTTTGTGAGATGTATAATATTACGGATATTTTATCCACCTTCGGCTACGACGGAAATGAAAATTTCCATGTCACTTCGGCAGAACGCACCATAGTGGAAGCCTACCGCGCCCATCCGGAGCTGCAGGAGGCAGTGGAAATCCTTTTGGGCTGCCGGGCGCACAGACACCCCCAGCGGAGCCGCTTAGAGGCACAGAGAAAAATGCAGGCGCAGAATCCCCGCAGTAAAATGCAGCAGGGAAATTTCCAGAATAAACAATAGAAAGCATGCTGTGAGAGCTTTCTATTGTCATGAAGCATTTATTTTCTCTTCATCTGCCGTAGCAGCGTCTTTGCCTCATCCGGCACCCGATAAGATTCTATCATTTTCTGAATTGCCTTATTATAGGTAAAATCGTCCAGATGATTCTCTGACAGATAGGCATGGGTTTCCTTGGGAAACTTTGCATAAGCTGTCGCAATGCCCCAGGCAACCCCCATTTTACAGTAATAACCCGGATGTTTCAGGCTGTCCCAGACTTCCAACACCCGCCCGATATATTCCTCTGTCAAAAAATGGTCCATCAGCATGACCGCCACAAAGCGCTGTTCAAATTCTTCCTCCGATTCCCGGTACTGCATAAGAAAATCCCATACCCGCTCCCGGTGCTTCGCTGCAATTTTAAACGTGGAGCAAAAGCAGTCGTTAACAGACCAGTCGTGAATTTTCGGCACAAAATCCCTTACATGAGACAGCATTTCTTCTATCTCCCCTTTGGCATAGCCAATCACGAAGCCCTGCAGCATGATTTCCTCATAGGAGGCGTCGGATGCGCGTTTTAAGTATTCCCGCCAGTCTTCCTTCGCTATCTGCTTTGCCAGGGCACGGATTTTGGGAATACGGACCCCCAGGATATTGTCTGTTCCCGGTATCAGACCGCTGGTAAATTTCTGGAATTTGCTTTCAGACTGCTCTTCTAAATACTGGCGTATCTCTTCATTTGTCATGATTTTTCTCCTATCTAAATCCGAAACTCTCCCCCGTCCTTCGACGCAATATTCATCGTAATGCTGCAGTCCGCCATATGCTCGTAATTGACCTCTAACGCATAGTCCACCTTAACGTCAATATTGTGCTCGCTCTCCTGCACCTCCACCTTTTTCGCATCAATCCCAATCAAAAGACTGCCGTAGGGAGTATAGTAATAGGTCACGTTTTTCTTGTTTTTTTCAAACATCATATGTACGTTGGCAACGCCCTTTTTCGTAATGTCTAACATATCATCATTCAGCTTAATGATATTTTTCGTAGGCTCCGTAAAGCCCTCCATCACCTCGTCATAGAGGATATAGTGCTTTCCGTTTCTTTTATAATAATCTCCGGAGGTGATAATCTCCACCGGCTCATTCTCCGTATCTCCAGCGAACTGCAGTCCGCTGATTTTAATCAGTACTTCCTTCGTCATGTTTCTCTCCATGTCCATCCATTTTTAACACCATAATACGAATACATTTATGATTTTTTAAACGTTTATGGTATCTCCATCTTAAACGCTTTCCCTGAAATATTCAATACTATTCTTCATTTCCGTCGCACAGTCCGTTTAGAAAAGTAAAATATTTAAACTGCACCCGATAATCTCCCGACTCTAAGATTTCTTTGTATTCCTCCTCGGACAAAACCTCCCTCAGGGAGCTTTGCGCCTCTTCCCCCACCACTTCGTAAACGCTGCCGGAAAAGCACATATTCGGGTACATCACGCACCACCAGTTATGCCCGCTGCCCGCTCCGATGACCACCTCAAGCGCCTCGTAAGCTCCCGCCGGAAAGGTATAGTCTCCATAGGTTTTTACCGGAAAATTCACTTCCTTTAAAACAGTTTCCACCTCGTAATCATACCCTTCGTCTGCAATAATCCGCTGCGCCGTCTCCGTAATTTCCTCCCTGTTCTCATACAGCACCTTCTCGCACTCTGCCCTGTCATTTACCCCTGCTAGCATCTGCTGCATTCTGCCGCCCACTGCGTCCCGCACCTTTAATTTCAACGCCTGGTCCTCCTCGGTATCGCTGTTGGCAATCACATGAAACCGAATGATTTTCTCCGCAATCTCCTGCTGCATTTTCTGTCTTTTTATGTATTCGCCGCCCAACAGCAGCACCGCACCGCAAATGACAGACAGCATTATGTACACAATTCTTTTTTTCTCTTTTAAAAACGGGAAGCTGATTTTTATTTTCATAAGATAACCCTTTCTTCTGCCGGGCAAAGGGCTGCTCCGCCCGGCTTTTTTCTTTTCTTACTCCCTATTATTCCCGTTCATTTTCATCTTATGCAATTAGAACTTCACACTTTTACCCATATAATCTCCACATGATAAACAATATTCATATTTTCTTCATACCTCTCCGGCTGCTTTTCAAAAATGTCATACCATTCCCTCTTGTAACCACCTATTTTTTTATAGCTGTCCGCCACGTCAACGGCATTTTCCGCTGCTCCTAAGCTTTCCGCTGCCACCCGGTTCATATATTCCTGGCTCATCCGCTGCATTTCTTTCTCACTGTAAAATCTGCCCGGCGTCTCTGCCGCAATTCTTCCCTTACAGCGGACATTCACCTCGATGGTTTTATTCTCCGGCGTTCCCGAAAAGGTAATCTCATTGTGGGAATCAAAAAGCTCCACCTCATATTCCCGTCCCAGAGAAAGGGTATATTTTTTCATATCATTTCCGGTAAAAAAGGATAGAAACGCCGTCTGGGTGTCCGTCTTTCCCGCCGGCTCTCCCCGTTTCCAGACATAATAGCTCTCCACCACGGGTTTTCCGTCCTCCTTCACCAGATATGGAATAAACAGCGTCCTCCGCCTGTTTTCCTGCTCCTGATAGAGGGAGCCAATGGTGGGATACGCCTTCTTGTCTATCTCCGATACGTTTTCAAACAATTCCTCAATGTAGGTTCCCGCCGACTGCCCGTCAATCTCACCGATTCCCATGATTTTTTCTGCGTCCTCCGCCACCACCACGTAGGTATTTCTCGGCACTTCATTCTGTTTTTCCAGCAGCTCTAACAGCTCCGTCATGCTCTTTTCATTTTCCACAAACTCCTCGTCTAAAATCAGCACCTTCAAATGACTGTAGTCCACCACCCGGTTTCCCCCTTCGGATACCTCCAGCCACTCTTCATTAAAATGCTCTGCGTCCGTCACCGCCACCTCTATGGGAAAGTTTCTGTCCTCCAGTTCCGGCGTCCCGCAGCCTGAAAGAAGGACTGCAAAAAGAAATGTCAATGCCATTCCCCCTGCATTTTTCCATTTTCTTTTTATTTTCGAGGCTTCATTCTGATTATTGTGGAATACTTTACTATTTGTCTGCTTTTTAACACAGAAACTTTTTTCTGTTCTCTCTCCCATAGACTTCTCATTTTCCGCCCGGCGCTGCTTTGGTTTTTCTTTTTTTCCCCGGAGCTTTCTCTGGGATTTCCCCGCCAAAACCGCCAGTATCACAGGAATCAGTACAATCACAGGCGTCCCCACATACCGCAGAAACAGCTCGTAATAATCCACCGCCTCCTTTGACTGGTAAAATAAAAGCGCCAGAATCAGCACAATCACCAGACAGGCAGCGTCCGTCCAGGGACATTTCTTTTTTCCTATCATTCCCCGGAACATGACCCCTCCGTAAAAAACGGCGCTGTTTAACAGGGCATAGAGGGTGAAAAACCAGATACCGAACATAAATGCGTCAGCGCGCTTTAAAAAACCGCCGGAAATCCTTACTGTACTCATCAGCGTCACCGCCGGAAAATCCATGGTTGCCAGTGCATTTGCTCCAAAAATTCCCAAAAGCACCAGATAAAGCACCACATGCACCGCACCCACCACCAGCAGCGCCAATGTCCCGCCACGGATGATTTTTTCCTTTTTTTCCACATAGGCTCCTAAAAACAGTACCAGAAACACCAGGGAAATACAGATAAATACATAATAGCTCCCTGCCAGCACATTTCCTCCCCCTGCAGTAAATACCGGAGTCCAGTAGTCCACATCAATCTCGTCAAAAGCGGAAAATAACATCAGAAACAGCGGTATCATAAGAATCCAGAACAACAGCTCATAGACCCGCGCCCGTCCCTCAATGCCGCTGACAAGACCGTAAGCCGCCAGCAGCAGAATGGTGAGCAGTATCACTGTAAATGAAGTCTCCCGCAATAAATCTTTCAATATCAGTGCAGTAAAAAGATAGGCTGTATAGCCCGCTAACAGCAGAAGATAAATCAGATAACATGCCTGTGCCGCCCGTCCGCCGAAAATCCCAAAATGTCTGGCAAGATACTCGCTGAAATTCTCCTGCCCCATGTCCGAGAGCGCCAGCTTTAACAGCTTCAAAAACAGCAGTCCCGCAGACACGCCGATGACGATGCAGAAAATTCCATCCTCCCCCGCCGTCTTTGCCAGCGCCGTCGGCACCAGCAGGGTGCTAAGCCCCAGCAAATCAAAGGTCAGCAGGCGGAACACCTGGCGCTGTGATATTTTATCGTTTCCTGAAAACATCTTTTTTCCCCATTTCCTATGCTAATTTATTCCTGCTGGTCTGGCACCATACAGCGCAGTGCATGATGTCAGACAGCAGCGCTAATATTTCTTATCTGCCGTATTTTTCCCGTATCCGCTTTTCTGCCGCCACACCAGCTTGGTTCGGCGGTTTCTTCTGGCATAAATGGGGCGTCTGGTAAGCTTCCTCAAAGGCTGTCTCCAGAGGAAATCCCGCTCGTCCTCGTAATCGGTCAAATCCGCTCCCACAAAGGGCATCAAATAGGGAATGCCGAAGCTCTTTAAATGGGACAGATGAATCAGCACTGCAAGCAGCCCCACCAGCATTCCGAAGAACCCCAGCCACGCACAGAGGGCGATAAAGAAAAACTTCAATATCCGGAACGCCGTGGCAAATTCCTCATTGGGAACTGCAAAGGAGCAGAGCGCCGTAAAGGAAATCACAATTACCACAATGGGGCTCACCAGATTTGCCTCCACAGCAGCCTGTCCGATAATCAGCCCTCCCACAATGCCTATGGTATTTCCCATAGCGCCCGGCAGCCTCACTCCTGCCTCCCGCAGAAGTTCAAAGGAAATTTCCATAATCAATACCTCTATCACCGCCGGAAAGGGCACCCCTTTTCTTGCGTCTGCAAAGGATAACAGCAGCGTGGTCGGTAGTATCTGGGTATGAAAATTGGTGACGGCAAGGTAAAGCCCCGGCAGCGTCATGGCAAAAAAGGACGCAATATAGCGCAGCATACGCCCGAAGGTTGCGATTTCCCAGCGGTTATAGTAATCATCGCTGGTGCGGATAAAGGAGTTGTAATCTGTAGGCAGAATCAACGCCACCGGGGAGTTATCCACAAGCAGAATCACCCTGCCCTCCAGGATAGACATGGCTGCCCGGTCCGGACGCTCCGTAGTCTGAAACTGCGGAAACGGGGAATACCATTTTTCCTCCGTCAGCTGTTCGATAACGCCGCTGTCTAACACACCGTCAATTTCAAAGCCCTCCATCCGCCGTTCAATCTCTTCTAACAGCCCCGGATAGACCAAATCCTCCATAAATACCAGAAACAGATTTGTGTTGGAACGGACGCCGGTTTTTAACTGCTTCACCTTCACCTTCGGGGAGCGGATTCGTTTTCTTATCAGCGCCGCATTCTGCTTCACAGAATCGGAAAATCCCTCGTTGGAGCCCCGGATAACCTTTTCCGAATTTACCTCGCTAAGCCCCATCTGGGGATAGCCGTCATCCGGTATTTTAAGCGCCCGGTCAAATCCTTCCACAAAAAGAATACTCTCTCCGGTCAAAAGCCCGTCCGCTGCATCCTCAATGGTGTCAAAAAATGTGGCATCGGAAATTCCCAGAGCATTCTGCTCTAAAACCTGATACAGCTCCTCCTTCTCTAAGGTCCGAAGATACTTCAACACCTCGCTGAGGGCAGAGGTTCCCATATCCACCGATACCTCAATAAACGTAAGATAGCAGGGAATGTCCCTGTTTTTTCCCAGATTCATCTGTTTTTTCTTGATATCATCACACTCATGGAAAAATTCCTCCATGTGGGCGATGTTTTCACTCAGCAGACCCGTTACCGGCGTTTGATTCTTCATAGTTCACCTCACACAAAAAGGATAGGCTTTCACCTATCCCTGATTGTTGTTAGTTTATTCTGTTTTGCAGGTTTTATACAAAAAGTTATCGAAAATACCAGCGCCGCCTTCGCTCCCCACTATTCTGCGCAAATAAATATCTTAGTCCTGCTCTCTTATAATCTCCTCCACTGCCACTGCCTGATTTTCTATATGGCGCTGCATGACAGCCGTCACCTTCTCCTTATCCTTCGCCATCAGCCCCTCCACAATCTCGCTGTGCTCCCGGATAAGCACCGGATAATTTTTTTCATCCTTCAGATATTCAATCCGGTAACGGTACATCTGCTCCCTTAAGTTGCTTACGATATTTACCAGCTTCGGATTCCCGGTTGCCTGATAAATAATGTCATGGAATTTCACATCCGCCTCCGCAATCTTTTTGACATTTCCGGTTTTGGTGTATTCCTCAAATTCCCGCATGGTAATTTTTAATGCGTCTAACTGCTCCGCCGTCATCTGCTCGCAGGCAATCGTTGCTGCAAGCTCGTCTAAGGCTTCCCGAACCTGAAGGACGTCCCTCATGTCCTTCTCCGTCATTTTAGCAACCTCCGCTCCCTTTCTCGGAATGGTGACTGCAAGCCCCTCCTGCTCTAACATACGGATTGCCTCCCGGATAGGAGTCCGGCTGACGCCTAACTTTGCCGCTAACTGCAGCTCCATCAGACGCTCTCCCGGCTTTAATTCTCCCCGTAAAATCGCTTCCCGCAATGTATGAAAAACAACATCCCTCAACGGAAGATACGCATTCATATTCAGCGTCAAATCCTCTGTCATAATTTCCTCCATTTTATCGTTATGTCCTGCAGTTCCTTCTTCTAACGTGCATTGTTGTAAATGCTGGTCAGATATACCTGCTTCGCAAGCCCGGAGGACCACATCGCCTCATAGGCTGCCTCCGCAGCTTTTTCCTCCTCAAAAAGCCCGAACACCGTAGGACCGCTGCCGCTCATCATGGCTCCCACCGCCCCATGCTCTAACATGTGCTCCTTTATCTCCGCTATCACCGGATAATTGGGAATGGTCACTGTCTCTAATACATTTCCCATATCCCCTGCAATTTTCTGCAAATCCTTCTGCCTGATATCGGCAATCAGCCTGTCAATATCAGGATGCACCGTGCTGTCGTTTAATTTCAGATTTTCGTAGACAAACCTTGTGGAAACGCTAATCTGCGGCTTGGCAATCAGCACCGGGCATTTTACCATGGGCGGCAGCGCCGTCAGCTTCTCGCCTATACCCTCCGCCAACGCCGTGCCCCGCATAATGCAGTAGGGGACATCGGCTCCGATTTTTACGCCCCGCGCCATCAGCTCTTCTCTCGAAAGTCCCAAATCAAAGATACGGTTCATGCCGTAAAGGGTAGCTGCCGCATCCGTGCTTCCCCCCGCCATCCCGGCCGCCACCGGAATGTGCTTGTGCAGATTTACGTCCACGCCGTCCGATATGTGAAATTCATCTTTTAATAATTTTGCAGCTTTATATACCAGATTATTCTCATTGGCAGGCAAAAATGCCAGATTTGTAGTCATGGTAATATCACCGGAAACTGTTTTTTTGATTTCCAGGCGGTCAAAAAGGTGTATGGTCTGCATTACCATTTTTACCTCATGGTAGCCGTCCTCCCTTTTCCTTATAACATCCAGTCCCAGATTGATTTTTGCCAGCGCTTTTACAGATATCTCTTTCATAGCAAACCTTCCTGCCTCTGCTGTATTTTGTATACAATATGGATTTTAGCATTTTCCGCCAAAAAGGTCAATTCCATATATAAAGTATTTTTCTCAAAAAGCCGATAATCAGTATATAAGAAAGGCTGACATTGCAGGGACGCAGAAGTAATCATATTCCAAGGAACGGAGGAAGAAAACATGGAAATGAATTCAGTATCAAATACCAACAGCGTTTATCAAACAAATACCTACAGCAGCACGGCAAAGGCGGAAGAAGTAAAAACCGCTTCTGAAAACACTGCTGCAGAGGAAACCAAAAAAACAGATACCGGTGTGGTTTATGAGAAAAGCTCAGACACGACTGCCAATACCGTCACCAAGAAAACCAACACTGCATTAGTAGAAAAATTAAAAGCAGACGCAGAGCAGCGCACCGCACAGCTTCGCAGCTTAGTGGAAAAGATGATGACCAAACAGGGCGAAGCCATCGGAACCGCAGACGATATGTGGCGTTTCCTTGCAAAGGGTGATTTTACCGTTGACGCCGCTACAAAGGCACAGGCGGAAAAAGACATCGCAGAGGACGGCTACTGGGGCGTGGAGCAGACCTCTGACCGTATCTTAGACTTTGCCAAAGCCCTCTCCGGAAATGACCCGGAAAAGGCTGACTTACTGTTAGACGCTTTCAAAAAAGGCTTTAAAGAGGCAACCAAAACCTGGGGCGACACTCTGCCGGATATTTCCCAGCGCACCTACGACGCTGTGGTAGAAAAGTTTGACAAGTGGAAAAACGGCACAGAGGACACCACAGCACAGGACGTTACCGCAGGCGCTACGATTTAAGCAGCTTATTTCCAAAGGCTTCGATTGTCACTTTGCAACAAAGTTTCTGAAATTCATTTATAACAAAAACTACCGCAGGAAATCCATATTTATTTCCTGCGGTAATTTTTATTCAATGCTTTTCTATTTGCTTTCTCCTTCTGAATGAACGAGCTTACGTCTATCTGTCTCTTATACGTTCTCCATAATCTTCTCAATGCTTGCTAACTTCACACAAACCACGAAGATTTCTGTTGCCGTCGTCAAATCCTCCAGGCTGGGATAGGAGGGTGAAATACGGATAACGGAGTCCTTCGGGTCCTTGCCGTATGGGAACGGAGCGCCTGCCGGAGTCATCACAACGCCTGCCTTTTTCGCTTTTGCCACAACGTTCTTTGCGCAGCCCTCTAAGGTCTCATAGGTGATAAAGTAGCCGCCCTTGGGGCTGTACCAGCTTCCCACACCCAAATCTTTTAATTCCGCGTCGAACTTTGCTAAAATCATTTCAAATTTCGGACGCAGGGAATCTGCATGTTTTCTCATATGCTCTGCAATGCCGTGGCTGTCTTTAAAGAAGCGCACATGGCGGAGCTGGTTTACCTTATCGTATCCGATGGTCTGAACCTTCAGCTGCTTTTTGATATCCTCTAAGTTGTTGGCGGAGGTTGCAATGGCTGCCACACCGGAACCGGGGAAGCTGATTTTGCTGGTGGAAGCAAATTTATATACCATATCAGGGTTTCCTGCCCTCTTACATTCCGCTAAAATCTCAATCAGGTGGTCCTGGTCCATATCATATAAATGATGTACGCAGTAAGCATTGTCCCAGTAAATACGGAAATCCTTCGCCGCCGGTTTTAATCTTGCAAAACGGCGTACCGTCTCGTCTGAGTATGTGATTCCCTGAGGGTTGGAATATTTCGGCACGCACCAGATACCCTTAATACTCTCATCCTTGCTGACCAAATCCTCCACCACATCCATATCCGGTCCTGTCGGCAGCATTGGCACGTTAATCATTTCAATGCCGAAATGCTCTGTGATGGCAAAATGCCTGTCATAGCCCGGAACCGGACATAAGAATTTTACCTTATCTAACTTGCACCATGGAGTGTTTCCCATGACGCCGTGGGTCATGGAGCGGGAAATGGTGTCATACATAATATTTAAGCTGGAATTTCCATAAATAATGATATTGTCAGGATTGCATTCAATCATATCCCCCAGCAGCACCTTCGCCTCCTGAATCCCATCTAACACACCGTAATTTCTGCAATCGGTGCCATCCTCGCAGGTAAGGTCCACGTCAGAGGACAGAACATCCATCATTCCCATGGATAAATCTAACTGCTCCTGGGAAGGCTTTCCTCTGGACATATCCAGCTTCAGCCCTCTCTGCTGAAATTTCTTGTACTCAGCTTCCAAAGCCCTTTTCTCTTTTAATAACTCTTCTTTGCTCATTTCCTGATAAGACTGCATTGTGAAATCCTCCTGTTCTTATATACCTTTTATTTTATGGAAATATTCCCGAATTTGCTTTTCATAGCCGTTTTCTGACGGCTGGTAAAACTTTTTCTCTGTAAGTCCGTCCGGAAGATACTGCTGCTCTACATAGTGGTTCGGATAATCGTGTGCATACAGATACCCTACGCCGTGCCCCAATTTTCCGGAGGATTTGTAATGAGCGTCCTGCAAATGCACCGGAATAGGCGCTGTCATGGTATTTTTCACCGTTTCCATCGCCTCGCTGATTGCCGTCACTGCCGAATTGCTCTTCGGCGCGCTCGCCACATACGTCACCGCCTGGGCTAAAATAATCTGCGCCTCCGGCATTCCAATCCGTTCCACCGCCTGGGCTGCCGAGGTGGCAACCACCAGCGCCATGGGGTCTGCATTGCTGATGTCCTCCGCCGCGCATATCATAATCCTTCTGGCAATAAACTTAATGTCCTCCCCGGCGTAAAGCATACGCGCCAGATAATAAACCGCCGCATCCGGGTCAGAGCCTCTCATGCTCTTGATAAACGCAGAAATCGTATCATAATGGTTATCCCCGGATTTATCGTATTTTACCACCCGTTTCTGAATACATTCGGAAGCCACCTCCAGGGTAATGTGTATCCTGCCGTCCTCACTGCGCTCTGTGGTTAAAATTCCAAGCTCCACCGCCGTCAATGCCGCTCTCGCGTCTCCGTTGGACACATCCGCCAGAAAATCCAGGGCGTCCTCATCTATCACCGCCTCATAAGCGCCCATTCCCTTTTCCTTATTATTGACCGCCCGCAAAATCAGGGTTTTGATATCCTCTTTGGACAGGCTTTTCAGTTCAAAGATAATGGAGCGGGAAAGCAGAGCCCCGTTGACCTCAAAATAAGGATTTTCGGTGGTGGCGCCGATGAGAATGACGGTTCCGTCCTCCACAAAGGGGAGAAGATAATCCTGCTGCCCCTTATTAAAACGGTGAATCTCGTCAATAAAGAGTATGGTTTTCTTTCCGTACATTCCCTGGTTATTTTTTGCCTGGTCGATGACTTCCTCCATATCCTTCTTGCCCGCCGACGTGGCGTTAATCTGCAGAAACTCTGCGCTGGTGGTGTTAGCAATCACCTTTGCTAAGGTAGTCTTGCCTGTGCCCGGCGGTCCATACAATATAATGGAGCTTAATTTATCCGCCTTGATGGCGCGGTACAAAAGTTTGTCCTTGCCGATGATATGCTGTTGTCCCACCACTTCCTCTAAGGTGGTTGGGCGCAGCCTTGACGCTAGGGGTGACTCCGTCTCCTTCTGCTGCTCTCTCATATACTCAAATAAATCCATATGAAAACCTGCCTTTTCCCCGGCTTTCTATTCCGGCTTTTGCAGCCTGCATACCGGTTTCCTTCATAAATAGAATGTTTTTCTTGTCCGTATAAACGGGCATTCCGCCTCACACGGACATTTGACCATTTTGAATTTTTGCATTTCAAATCTTGCATTTTGCCATCAATTTTCCTGCATTCTACCCTTTGTTTCGGTTAAAATATGACAGATTTTATTTTTATAATTTCATATCCTATATTAAGATACATGAATCCCGTGAATTTTACAAGCCCCAAAAATATTTTTGGCATAATGCTTTTATTCCCGGTAAAATCTGCCGCTTTACTGTGCTAAATACATAACCTTTCCTATTATAGCACAGCCACTGTTTTCCCGTCACTCTTTTCTTTTCACAACATCCGCATTTTGTCTGTCATATTTTCACAGCCTCCGTTTTCCCGTCCCCTTTTCTTTTCACAGACACTTTTTTTCGGATACGTTTCAAGGGGGAACGCCCCTCTTTATAAACCTCCTCTTGTTTTGGGAAATTATCACAAATTAATATGGCTTTTTTATCATTTTTATGGTAAAATATCCATAAATTTCATTTCGTTTTTGTTTCGGATTCGCTGCGGATTTTTCCCTCCATCCGGGACGTGAAAATAAAAGAATACGATAGATACAAAGGAGTGTTACGTTTTGAAAAGGTTTCATAGTTTAAAACAAAAAATCATTTTCTACATTATGTCAACAGCTATCCTGCTGGCAGTCCTTATTACAATTATTATGTCCATTGGAAACATTCGTTCCACCAACTCTGTTTTATTAGACAACATACAGACTACCGCCAGAATTGCTTCCCAGGGAATCAGCTCTAATCTTCATCTGCTCACTGAGCGCATGTACAACCTTTCCACTGAAACCGTTTTCCAGGATGCTTCTGTGAGCGCCGAGGAAAAACAGAGCCGTCTGGATGAAGTAAAGCTTCAAATAGAGTTTGTCTGGCTCTGTGCCTATGACCTTTCCGGCGAAAAGCTCTATGGAGACGCTGAGGCTCCCGCCTCTATTTCCGGCACTGACTACTATTCCCATGCCGTAGAATCCGGAAATCTGGTAATCGGCGAACCTTATTATGATAACGATACCTTACAGCTTTGCGTTCTTGCCCCGCTAAAGGACGAGGAATCTGCCGTTACCGGCTACCTGGTGGGCAGTTACAAATACGATTTATTAAATGATGTTTTAAGCATGTTGATTTTAGGGGATACCGGAAGCGCCTGCATTTTAAATGAAGAGGGCAAAATCATCGGTGACCGTGATGTTCAAAATATCATTGACCAGAAGAATATTTATGAGTTGTATTCTTCCTCCAAAAATTCCAAAATCTATGACCGGATTTTATCTTTCCAGACAGGCTCCGCATTAATGCGGCTGAAGCTTACAAAACACTATGTGGGCTACGCCCCCATTCCCGGAACCAACTGGGCTTTGTTCATCTATGCGCCCCAGAGGGAATTTATGGGCTCTGTTTATCTGTCCATCTTCCTTACGGTGCTGCTGGCTTTGATTTTACTCGGCGTGGTGGCTGCTGTTGTCACCCCCAGGGTGGCGCAGATTTCCGCCTCTCTTTCCTCCGCCACCAAACGGCTGCAGGCACTGGCAGACGGCAACCTGACGGAGGAAGTCGTTTTATCTGACGAAGTGGAGGAAGTGGAGATTTTAACCGGCGCTCTGTCTAAGACCATTACCAGCTTAAAAGCATATATCCAGGATATCAAGGACTGCCTCGGCGCTTTATCCGGCGGCGATTACACCGTTGACATTCCTGACAGCTTTACCGGAGATTTTACCTCCATCCGGGACTCCCTGAGCAATATCAGCCTGTCCCTCAACCAGACCATGCTGCGGATGAACCAGTCCTCCATGGAAATCAACACCAATTCCAGCGAGGTTTCCGATTATGCCAGACAGCTCCATGACGGCTCCTTAAGCCAGGGAGAGCTTCTTACCCAGTTAGAGGAAAGCATGAACGCCATCACCTCTTCCATTGAGAAAAATAAGGAAAATGTGCTTCAGATTGAAGAATGCTCTAAAAATGCCAGTGAGAAAACCTCTTTAGGCGACAGTTACATGCAGAGTATGCTTACCACCATGAACCAGATTCACGAGTCCGTGGAGCAGATTTCAAAAATCAGCCAGCTCATTGAGGAAATTTCCAGCCAGACCAATCTGCTGTCCCTAAACGCCTCCATCGAAGCGGCAAGAGCCGGAGAAGCAGGACGGGGCTTTGCCGTAGTAGCTGCGGAAATCGGTCAGCTGTCCGGTCAGACCTCCGACGCCCTGCGGCAGACCAGCGAGCTGATTCAGCATTCTGCCGATACTATTCAATCGGGACTTGAGACTGCCAGCCAGACAGCCATGGCATTCCGGGAAATTCAGTCTGTCACAGAGCAGTACCATGAGATTTCCGAACGGCTTACCGCCACGGCTGCCGAGCAGACCACCGCTGTCTCCTATGTCACCGGTCAGCTGTCCTCCCTGAAGAATATTGCCGATGAAAACCGTAATCTTGCGGAGGAAACTGACAAAATGGCTGCCGGCTCCTTAGAACAGTCGCAGCAGTTAAAGGAATACGTGGCACAGGTGAAAATCCGGGATTCGATAAATTAAGGAGGACTATCATGAAAAAATCATTTATCTGTGGAATACTTTTATTGACGCTGCTTTTAAGCGGCTGCAGCTTTGGTTCAACGATGAAGGACGGTTTTTACACCGCAGAAATGTCTGATTACTCCCATGGCTGGAAGGAATACCTGTGTATCATGGTGAAGGACGACACCATTGTCTATGCGGAATTTAACGCCAAGGACCCCAGCGGCTACATTAAAGCGTGGGACAATGCTTATATGGAAAACATGAATTCCGTCCAGGGTACTTACCCCAACGAATATACCCGCGCCTATATTGCGGAGTTGATTGAGTCCCAGAGTACTGATTCTTTAGATACGGTCAGCGGCGCCACTTCCTCCGGGGATAATTTCCGCAAGTTGGCGGTTGCCGTTGTGGAACAGGCGAAAAATGGGGATTCTACTACGGTGATTGTGGGTGGAGAGGAATAGTCCTCTCCACTCAATCAAACAATATTTCCTCCACCGTCACAAAGGTATACCCCTCTTTTTGCAGCGCGTCAATAATCTTAAACGCTGCGTTCACTGACGACTCCGACGCGTCATGCAGCAGAATAATATCATTTTCCTGCACCTTATCCACTACCCGCTTCGTAATCACATCAGAATTGCTGGTTTTCCAGTCCAGAGGGTCCACGTCCCAGAGCACCTCTATCATTTTCGTCTCATAGTCCAAATTGCATTTCCAACAGCCGAAGGGCGGGCGGATATATTCGGGATATTCTCCGGTAATGTCATGAATCGCCGCATTGGTTCTGTCCACCTGCTCAATCGCCGCCTTATCATTTAAATTGCTCAAA
>Ga0129308_1001222_pt1 | contig 28653 bp, 29 predicted proteins | sample L827metagenome_FD_94440 | JGI IMG/M metagenome (GOLD analysis project Ga0129308, IMG submission 94440) | Ring-tailed lemur group fecal microbial communities from Wisconsin, USA - L827 metagenome | ecosystem: Host-associated > Mammals > Digestive system > Large intestine > Fecal | place: USA...
ATGCGAGTGTAGTTCAATGGTAGAACTTCAGCCTTCCAAGCTGACTACGTGGGTTCGATTCCCATCACTCGCTCCAATGATGTTTCTGATTGAACTTTTATAGTTTGAACTTGAGATACATATCAATCCGCTCGGGTTGATTTTTTTGTGTTTACAAAAGAATTAACAAGGAATGGATGTGGTTTTTATGATCAAGTTTATTACGCAAAAGTTAGAATGGAAAGTAATTTAAAACAACGTATCGAGTTTATTTGTGAGTTTTGCCAGATTATCAATGGTAGTATCCAAAGAATTAACAACACTGATTTAAACTGCATAGATCCACATAAAGTCATTGTAAACAATATTACTTTTCTAACGTTTAATTATTCTGCTGACATTTATGTAGGTAATTTAAGTAAAAAGATTAAATTAGTAGAAGACTACATAAAGAATAAAGCACTATTAAAATACCTTAAAAAGTAGTACAATATAGATCATAAAAGTGATTACCATATATTAAGTTTAGAGGTGAGAATATGATAAAGTTAATAGATGGCGAGGAAAGATATTTAGATGAGTATAAAGAAGCATATAATTTATCTGTTGAAAAAATAAAAGAAGGGTTAATAAAGAAACATGATTTAATGTTTTTTAATCCTGATGAAATAGATATTATACAAAAAATGAAAGATAGCAGAGATAGAACTAAATTAAAACCTAATTACGTTCCATCTTATGATTATTTTATAGTTGATGGTGACAAATTTATAGGCCGAATTAGTATTAGAATTGAACTAACCCCTGAACTATTACAATTTGGGGGAAATATTAGTTATGGTATTCATCCAAAGTATTGGAAACAAGGTTATGGAACTATGGCTTTAAAATTAGGACTAGAAAAAGCCAAAGAAATAGGTTTAAAAGATAAAGTATTAATTACTTGTGATGATGATAATGTAGGGTCTTATAAAATTATTGAGAAAAATGGTGGGGTTTTAGAAAACAAAATTGAAAATACAGATGAGGATGAGGCCTTTTTGACTAGAAGATATTGGATTAAATTATGAGAGGTATGCTATGGAAGGTAAAAAAAGATATGCAAAAAACGAATTGGAGTAGATGTTTAGAAAGATGAAATCAAAAATTTATTTAAAGACTTAAGTGTTCAAAAGCTTCATTTGATTGGACAAGATGGAATTATCGAAATTCTTTCAGAATATATTAATAATTTTAGTGATGAAGAATTTGATGTGTGGACTAAATATATTATTTCTTCTTGCGAAGATGAATCTATAATTGGCTATTCAAATCATGGAATGTTTATATGTAAGAAAATCTCTGAATAGATTGTAAAAAGTTGTAGATAACTACAACACTCGCTCCATCGTGCCTTATTTATGTTGACTGGTTCAACTTTTTTATTTTATAGGTTAAATTGAATTGAAAAAACGGAGATTCAACGCTATTGATCTAAGCAATAGAGTCAGGCTTCTCCGTTTTTATTTTTCTGACACTGATGAATTTTCTTCTAAGCGTCTGATTTTCTTTTTTTCTTAGCTGCCACAACGATTGTCGTCAACGCAAAGCCGCTGATAGCTGCGAGCCGATTAATTTGAGCGGTATCACTTGTTGTGATTGTTGGAATTTTAGTATTCGGAATCGTCAGTTGATAAATGTTATCATTATTGCTTTTTTTATCAACGATTACTTGAATTTCATCTTTAGATAATTGATATCCTTTGGGGGCCTTTGTCTCTTTAAGATAGTAAGTACCATCCTTAATGTTCAGAAATTCGGCAATGCCGTTTTCGTTCGTACATACAGTCTGCAGGGGATTTTTAAAACTATCATATAATGTAAACTCTGCATCCTTTAGTACTTTAGAGGGTGTTTCCTGATCAACCTTGAGTATTGAGATGACGGTATTTGGAACATGCTTTGGCAATACATTAACAGTATAGCTCATTTCTTTTTCTGATTCATCAAAAGTTGGCATGGCTATTAAAAATGGAGCTATGTCTTCGTAGAGCGCTAGATCTACAGGGTAGATCAAATATATTCCCATTGACAGATTTTCGAAGCTGCAGCAGCCGTTTTCATCCGTGCTGACAGATGTATCATAATCTCGTATATAATTCTTTAATGTAAGTGCGGTTTCTTCCAGCTTGTCAGCTGTTGTAATATCATTAAAATCAATTTTGGCAGCTGAAAAATCTTCATGCAGAACGTATTGACCATGATGGATATCTGCTACTTTGACGATAGCAAAGACGACATCCTTTTTTGATATCAATGTATCAGTATCATCTAATGTGATGGTGATGCTGCCTAAATTATTCCTGTTGTCTGTTTCATCTGACAGAAAAAGTTTGTTTTCTAAGGCAGATGGATGTAGTGTTACTAACGATATCATAAAAATTGAAATGATTAATTTTTTCAGTATTCTTTTCATTTACGTCTTTCCCTTCTTGTTTTTGCTTTCTTGGAGTATTGAAAAACCTGATAAACGGATATCAGGAAAATCAAAGCAGGCAGAATATATGAAATGATAGCTTCGCGTACAGAGGGTAAAGCCTTTTGTATACTATTTTTTTCCAATTCATTATATTCTACTCTTGCACATGTAACAATTAGTCGCTGCGTATTAATGCCGTATGGTGTGCAGGTTACCAAACTTAGAAGATCCTGTTCTGGAATAATTTGAAGAATACTGGCATCATTAGGATCAACGACAGTGATTTCGATGACTCTGTAGGCAAGCTTTTTATTAAGTACATCAATAAAAACAAAGTCACCTTCCTTTAATTCATCTAGTCTGGTGAAGAGTTTAGCATTAGGTAAGCCGCGATGAGCAGATAAAACAGCTCTTGTATTATTGCCGCCCACAGGCAGAGATGAGCCTTGCAGATGGCCGGCACCATTGCTTAAGGCATCATCTCCTGTGCCGTGGTAAATCGGTAAATCAACTGCTATTTTAGGAATTTCAATTCTGCCCATGATAGATGTCCCGGTTATATTCAATAGGGATTCATAATACGCCTCATTATATAATTCACTGCTTAACTCTGATACAGATATTCCCATTGTCTGATAGAGAAGGTCATTGTATGCATAAGCTTTTTTCAAAGCTGCTTCTATATCTTCCTGACTGAAATTCTCTATCGTTTTTTCATAAGAGGAAATTGTATTGGCATTAATATGGTAATTGATAGAAGTCCCTAAAACGATATAGCATGCGATTACGAGAACGCCAATCCAGCAGAGCTTAGAAAAAATAGTATTTCTAAGCTCTTTATTCCATTTTGGGGTTCTTTTAGCCATTTTTCTTTCTTGACTTTTTAGCTGCAGCTGCAGTCAATAATGTACCAATACCAATTAAGCCCAAAGTAGCACTAGAACCGGTTACAGGAAGTTTATTTTGAACTGTATTGATAACAGTGATATTGACAGATCCATCAGCTGCGTTTGTCTGGAGATCCTGATCTTTTTGAGACCAAGCTAAATTCAAAAATTCTTTAACATGAGCAGTTGCGGATAGGCTGACAAGTGCCTTATCTGTTGCACCATCACCTGGCAGATAACTGTTTCTGTCACTGACATAATCAGCTGTAATCGTAATTTCAATAGGATCTTCTAATTCTCTGTATCCAGCTGGGCTGTCTGTTTCTTTTAAATAATAAGAGCCACTGTCTAAACCAAAGATAGTAAACAATCCTTTGGCATCAGATACCATTTCAACTGCTTCTGATGGTTCCGAACCGCCTGTATGATCATTGCCGCCAAGACTATCGCGGTTAATGACAATATAGCCATCAGCTGCTTTTTTAACATAAATCTCATTTTGACAATCAGCATCACTGTACAGTCTGAATTTTGCATCTGCCAGTTCTTTGCCATGATTATTTACTTTTGAAACATTTGTCTTGAAAGTAAAGCAGACAACGGTATCCCAAGGGGTATATCCAGTTTCACCTTTACCGTCTCCGTCAGCATCATTGGAGAATTCCAGTCTGACTGTATTTTCGAATCCTGATCGCCCAGTTTTAGCCGCCGCTTTATCATTCAATGTAGCATTGTATTCAAGTGTAACTGTCTGGCCATATACGTTTTCATGATCACTGTTCATATGATCAAATTCACGGTCAACGATTTCCTTGATATCAGTAATTGAGATTTCGAAAGTTTCATTGGCTGCAGAGGTGTTTACAGTAAATTCTGATGTTGGGACAGTATACGTTTTAGTTCCATCCGTAATTGTAATCTTTACTGAATCAGGATTAAAAGTAAGGCAGTCGTCCATCTTATCATGCCAGGCATAGAAATAAGAATCATAACCATTCATATTAGGAATGTTAGATTCAAATTTATATGGAACAGTTTGTCCAATTTCATAATCAGCCATGTCATTCCAGCCAACATTGTTATCGTCTTCAAGGATTTTCTTTATTAATTCCGGATAATCGGACTTAATATTTATACTGGCATTAGGATTAGCAGTATTGACCATGATGAGTGAGCAGGCCTGATAGGTGCCGGCATTGTCGGTGATTTCATCCACAACGTAGTAACCATAATCTAATCCGCTGATTGTAAAAGAACCATCAGACTTAACTTCAGAGACAGTGACAATATCAGCGCTGAGTCCTAGTTCAACCATCTTGTTTCTTAATTCCTCAATGAAATAGCGATAATCGCTGTAGCTGCCTTCGAGCGTTTGTTCTGTTTGGGCACCTTCTGTCTGATGTGTATTCAAAGTCTGAATATAATCAATGACCTCGTATTCTGTAACCGTATCTGCAGCTTTATTCAGACGTTTTCCGACAACATCTTTCAAAGCTGGCGCATATTTTGGATTGAAAGTATAATTAATGCTTTCCATGCCTGCAGCATTTTCTGCATTAAATAACTTGTAGACATTGAATGATTTTCCAATCAACGTCTGCATCCCATTAGGATAGATGGTAATGGCAGCGTCTCCTTGACCAAAAGAGGCTGTTCCCTGTGGTGTAGTATATTGCTGAAGTGAGAGTAAATCAGTGGGACGATTGAAAGCGAATACAGGAAGCGCAGTTCCCATTACCATTCCAGTATTTAAAGCACCTAAGCATGTGATTTTTGTTAATTTATTCATTTTTTTGTTCTCCTTTTCTGTTATTTGTTTTTCTTTGATTTTCTTGTTAAAACGATTGCTGTTCCGCCTAAAATCACGATAATGACAGCAAGAATCAGCATTTTGTCTGAACCGGACTCAGGCAATTGAACCATCGTCTGGTTTACAATATTCATGTGGATTTGATAATTTCCCGGTTTTGCCTCAAAAGAGATTGCATCTGAACTGTCATTTTTGTTATAGTCAGTGCCATCTGCTTTAAAAGTAAATGTACCATTCGCGGGGCTGACGGAAGTTACCTGAATTGTATGAACACTCTCATCCAAGCGATAGCCGGCTGGCGCCTGTGTTTCTTTAAAATAATAAGTTTTTTCATAGAGCAAACTGTCGAAAACCAGACAGCCATTCTTATCAGAAGTGTTTTTTTCAAGGACATCCTGGCATGCTGCATCACTATAAAGCGTAAATTCCGCACCACTTAAAACTTCCTTGTCATTATTCATCTTATGGATAATTAGGCTAAATGGTTTTGCTGAGTTATATGCTTTTAGTTCTCCATTGCCGTTATTGTCCAGATTAAAGGCATAGCCTTTATCTGATAGAGCAGTGGTGATAACATTGATAGCGCCGTTGTCTTTGATTTCAAATTCAAAAACATTGGGATTTTTCTCATAATCAGCTGTTGCATCAGATTCGTAAATCTGATGTTTCCCTGAGCTAAGTCGGTGCAATGTAATCTGACCATTACTATCTGTTTTTAGTGTTTCTTTTGTACCCTCCGGCTGAACATGGATGAAAGAAACGCCTGCAATGCTTTGACTGCTTCCTGTTTCGTATTTGAAAATATTGAGCTTGACAGCTTTTTCTTTAATGACAGGTGCATTATAAACGACGGTGGACTGATCAGCATTCGCAGCAGAAATTTTCTGGATGTATACTGTGTTATCAAGGTGATAGCCGTCAGGAGATTTTGTTTCCTGGATAGTCAGCGTTCCAAGCGGGAGTACAGTATTGCCATCAGTCTTTCTGTATAATTCATCACCGGACAGCCGAAATGTGCTGTCTAGGAGAATTTTACCTTGCTCATCAGTTTTCAGTACCCATGTGCGTGTTGGTGATTTACCTAGAACCGCTGGATTAACATTATCTGCGTATTCTGCTGCATAGAATTTAAAGGTAAATTCGGCGTTTGCAAGGGTTTTGTCTGTGGCAAGCGTGTCTGCATCAATTTTTTCTAATAAAACATTTACTGTGGCTGTTTGAGGCTGATCAGAGGCTTCAAATACAGTTGTTTGCCCAGATTCTACTTTGACTTCATGAACTGTATTATCTAAAGCGTAACCTTTAGGCGCCGTTGTTTCTTTAATATAATAGGTACCCGCATCTAGCGCGAGTTCTGTCGTTGAGCCATCTGCGCTGGTAGTAAGCGTGCCTTTAGAAGCTGTGCATGCTTTATCACTATACACTGTATAGATGGCTCCTTCTAAGGTATAACAGGTATTGTCATCAGTGATTGGCGTATCAGCTGAAACTTTGGTAATTTGGAGTTTACCCTTGTTTTCTGATATGCGAATGGTGACACTGGCATCCCAGGTTATGCCGCCTGTTAATGTAGAGATTGCCTGAGAATCACTATTATATCTGACGGCAAATGGGGTTCCGGAGTAGAGTGAACTGTTGCCTCTTTTTAGCTTGACAGTGTAAGTGCCTGGCTTTGTTGGGGCGGTTATTTTCAGACTGTTTTTGCTGATGGCGGCATTCGTTCCGCCTTTGTCTGAAATATAGCAGTCACTGAGTACGTTTTTAGTATCGGTAATCGTGATTTCCTGTCCGGCAGTTGCATCATAAGATTTGCCATTAAAACTGGGCTTAGTGTCAAAACTGCTGACTTTTGATCTGACTGAGCTGAAGAATGACTGCATCGAACTTAATGAAGAATAGGTTGAGTTGACAGCATAGACCTGCCACCCCATGGCCTTCTGGACACGCATGACTTCATCCCAAATCAGATTTTGCGTTAAATAGTAATTGGCTGCAGATGGCTGCGAATAATAACCATAATATGCCATGAGCACCAATTTTTCTTTATAACTGTTCATGCCCAGCGTTGACCATGAAACTTCCGTATTGTTGCCAGATGTTTCGCTTTTCCAGCCTTCCAGACAAAAAGCGTATTTTCCATCCACTTTCAGCACTTCCTGCTGTCCATAGGCCCCGGAACCAGACAGGTTCCAAGTACCATATTCCCTGGTTGTAGTCAGGGTGTGACCAGCCGCAAATAAACTAATGCCGCCCCATTCATCGGGAGCGATGGTAGTCAGCTGAGGGTCACTTTGCGAACGGATGAGCGCGCGCTGACAGGCATCGACTTTCACTGTGTAAATTGTTTCGTCCTGACTGTAACGTTTTGATGAAATCGTTTCATGCACATAATACGTTCCAGGCAGCAGAGAAAGAGATTTCGTCCAACCGCTGCTGTCGGTTGTTAAGGTATTGACAATATTCGTTAATGCTTTGTCTGAGTATATCGTATATTCAGCGTTTGCAAGTTCACGGATACCATCAATATTTGCAATATCTGGCGTTGAGGAATATTTCTGAATCTGAATGACTGCCTGATCATCAGAAATATGTTCTCTATCTGTGGTAATCTCAATCGCTTCAGCGGCAATGGCTTTTGCTGAGACTGCGCGACACAGATCAATGAAAAAGCTAACTGGTTCATCAAGTGTGAAAAAATTTTCTTCACTGCTGTTTTTTTCAGCGTTACTTTCCTGAATGGCAGAAATACTGAAGTCCGTTTTTTCCTTTAAAGCGTATGCTTTGACGGATGACGGCATCAGGAATGCCACGACAAAAAACGCTGCCGACAAAGAAATGATGATGTTCTTTGTCTTTCTTTTAACTTTTTTCAAAGTTTCCATACCCTTTCCTTCCTTTCTCTATTATTTTTTGTATTCATTGGCTGCAGGTGTCTAACCTGATTTAGACTAAAATCATCTCCTCATCCTATTTATCGGTATAGAAAAAGAATCTGACTTTTATTTTTTTAAAAAATTTTTTTTAATCAGATTCTTGTCGAAAGTCATATTTTTGGAAAATAAATATTATAAAAAATCATTTAGACCGGAAATAGGGAATATGGTATAATTTATGATATAAAAAAGGAGGATGTTTATGGATTATCAGATCATACAAATAAATGAAAATACGTGGAGAATCGAAGAACAGGGCGTGCGCTTCTTTCTCTTGACCGGAACCAAAGAAGCATTACTGATTGACAGCGGCATGATGGTAAAAAACGCCAAAGAAATTGCAGAAAGTCTGACTGATTTGCCTTTAAAACTTTTAAATACGCATGCGGATATGGATCATATTGCAGGCAATACTGCTTTTGATACGTTCTATATGCATCCGGCTGAATATACAAACTATCATAAAACACAAAAAAGGCCGGGAAAAATGATGCCGGTTTGGGATGGGGATATTATTGATTTAGGAAATCGTCAATTAGAAGTCATCACCTTGCCTGGACATACGCCTGGCAGTATTGCTTTATTGGATATTGAGAGAAGAGTACTGATTAGCGGGGATCCAATTCAGGACGGAAGAATTTTTATGTTTGGTCCTCAGCGGGATATGCTTGCCAATTATTATAGTATGAAAAAAATTTCTGGATATATGGATCGGTTTGATACAATTTATCCGTCTCATGGCTCATTTCCGCTGTCTTCAGACATTATCCTGAAATTGATTGACGGCATCGAAAAAATGATGCGTGGTGAGATTGAGGCTAAAGAAGGTATGTTTAAAAACATGCCATTGAAAATATACGATATCGAAACTGCTGTATTTTTATGCGATAAGGATTTTAGCTTTTAATCAATAAAAAAGTGGACGATTCCACTTTTTTTAATACCATTTTTACGCCAAAACGATAGAAGCGCAGGGACATCTATAAGATTATATTCAATATTTTACAATAGTTTCTGCTGGTTATTGGATATCATCTGCTAAAATTTGGATAATTGAAATGCTTCTTCTGCCTTCGTTTCTATTTTTAAAGTTGTCTGACAACATGATTATCTGGTGCTGCGGTCAGAGTATTGGTATGAATGAAATTGCAGTCAGGGGACTTAATGCCAGTGGTTATATATTTATGTACCACATAAATTGGAAGATTGCAGTTTATGATTTTTCTGAACGTGGCTTTTGCGCCAGATATCCAGGTTTCTACCGCTTAGTCAGTCTTTATTTTGGTAAAACTATCAGAATCCTGGCAGAGTATTTTACAAATATTGCTGTGGTGTGTAGCAGCTCATTGATTTGAGTCCTTCCATAGCGATCCATTAAGATAAGTGATTAAGGCCATAAGAATGGCCTGCTTAGAAAGCTCTATACGGCTGATTTGACCCTTGCTTAGCAGGGCAATGCCACCCATTCCCTGATTTAAGGCGGAGGTATTATAAATCTCTTCAATTAACTTGTTGAAATCTGCAGAAATGATTTTAGAAACATATTTTTGAGGAATGGGAAATGCAGGACTGGTACCATAGCTTATGACGCCATTTTTATCTTTGATATAAGCAGCGCTAATCATCAGCCATGGTCCAAAGGTGTTTGTCAGACCGGTTTCCACAGCAACATAATAATCAGCTTCCTGGTTTAATCGGCATAAGTTTTCTACACGATTTTTAGCGCCGATAAAGATGTCTTTATTTACTGGCTCATCGCTTACTTTGGAAGCAACATTGATTCCCTGGATTTCAACATCCGGAAAATAGGTTTCAAAGGCAAGTTTTGCTGCCTCGATTTTACCTGGATTTTTAGTACCGATTAAAATTTTCATATCATTTCTCCTTGAATCAAAACAAAATAGCGCAATCGCGCTATTTTAATTGCTGTTTTAAAAAATCCGGAAGAGCAAAACAATGCGTATGGATGGTTTTCAGAAGCTTTAATCGCTCAACGATTCTGCCTTTCTGATCAGCACTGATTGCCTGAAACAGCTCTTCATAAAGCGCCATGGTTGTTTCATCTATTTGAGATTTGTGGGCCATAATAGCTTCTTTTTTTAATGAATACACATCGGTGATATCAACGATTGTGTTATCCTTGGACGTAAAGTAAAAACCGATGATTTTTGGCGAAAATGCATCTTCATGGCAACAATGCTCATCAAATGGATAATAAGCCTGTCCGGAACGCAGGAAAGCTTCTTCAACCGCTTTTCCAACTTGCAAATGGACTGGATGCATTTCATTTTCTAAATGAGCGTCTACGGTAAAGATGGCCTCCGGTTTTATCTGACGGATTATTTTGACGATTTCCTTAACCAGTTTTTCATGAATGATTGGGTTATTGTCATGATAGCCAAGACACCCTAGATTAATAACACCTAAAATATCCATAGCATTACTGGCTTCAATCTTGCGAATTTCCGCAAGCTTTTCAGGTGGGTAAATATTGCTGCCGCCGCGGCCTTCGGTTACTGTCAGACCATAAACAGGAATTCCCGCTTTCACAAGCTTCGCCATTGTTCCGCCGGCACCAATTTCATTGTCATCTGGATGAGGCTGGATAAATAAAGCAGATTTGATTTCATCAAGTTTAGGATACTGAATCACAGATAAGTCCATAAATTATTTCCTTTCTTTAAAAAAAAGCGGTTGCCCGCTTTTTTATTTAACACCAGGTTTTCCCAGTAATTTGAACATATTCTTTTTGTAGATTTCTACGCCAGGCTGATCAAATGGGTTAACATCCAGCATATATACAGACATCGCACATGCTTTTTCAAAGAAATAAACCATATAACCAAAACCGTATGCATCCATTTTTTCTAAATCAATGACGATGTTAGGAACACCACCGGCATTTGTATGTGCATCAATTGTGCCTTCACAGGCTTTTTTGTTAACATAGTCTACAGATTTTCCAGCTAAATAGTTTAAATTATCAAGATTATCTTCATCTGCAGGAATGACCACATCTTTATCAGGTGTACCAATTCTCAGCACTGTTTCATATAAAACTTTAGAACCCTGCTGGATAAACTGGCCTAATGAGTGCAAGTCAGTTGAGAAAGTACCGCTTGTAGGCAGCGTACCTTTGTTTTCTTTGCCTTCAGATTCACCAAACAGCTGTTTCCACCATTCTGCGACCATAGCTAACTGCAGTTCATAAGTTACAAACATTTCAGCTTTATAGCCTTGTTTATTTAAAATATGACGAGCAGTTGCGTATTTGTAGCAGTCATTTGTCATGATGTCTTCGTTATCATATTTAGTACGGGCATCTGCAGCTCCCTGAAGCATTGCTCTGACATCAATGCCGGCAACTGCAATAGGGAAGAGACCAACAGCTGTCAGTACAGAGAAGCGTCCGCCGATATCATCAGGAATAACAAAAGTTTCATATCCGTTATTATTGGAAAGAACTTTTAAAGCTCCGCGTTCTTTATCTGTTGTGGCAATAATTCTTTCTTTGGCTTTTTCTTTGCCGTAACGCTGTTCAGCCATCTCTTTGAAAATACGGAAAGCAATGGATGTTTCAGTTGTTGTTCCTGATTTTGAGATACAGTTAATCGCAAATTCCTTATCTTTGATGTATTCCTGTACCTGTGCAATATAAGTTGATGAGAACGTATTGCCAACATAGATGATTTTTACTTTGTTTGTTGGATAAAGACCATTGATGGCTTCGATCGCTGCACGAGCACCTAAATAAGAGCCGCCAATACCGCAAACGAGCAATACATCAACTTCATTACGAATTTTTTCACTGACCTTAATGATTCGCTCTAATTCTTCTTTGTCGTAATTGACAGGCCAATCCATCCATCCTAAAAAATCGTTGCCTTTACCGGTTTTGTTTTTCAGAACATGATGCAGTTCTTTAACCTGAGCCTGATAAGAAGCTAAATCTTCTCTTAATAACGCATTGTCTAAATTAAGCTTGATCACAATCTATTCCTCCTAATTTTTCTATTGTTTCTGCAATCCAATATGGAAGCATTTGTGAGAGAGGTGCAAACCCGTTAGGGGTTTCCCGAATCAGACGGCGCGGATGCCGATAAGTTGCCCGCTTTTCGCGGCGTTTCAGGTTTCTGTCTATGGCCTTTAAACTCAATTTAGCCTGATGGCTGACAGGATCAATGTCGAGAATCTTGACATTGATTTTTTGACCTATATGGACAAAACTTTCGATGCTGCGAACAAAGTGATCCGATATTTCTGAAATATGAATCAGTCCGCTGGAACCATCAGGAAGAAGAGCAAAGGCACCATAGGGCTGAATACCTGTGATTGCAACTTCCACAATCTGACCGGCTTTTAATCCGTTTTTCACCTTGCCACCTCCTAATCATAAATATTATAACACTTTTCTTGGACAAATGCATGATAAATGTGTATAATAAACAAGAAAAAAGGAAGTGAACCGATGCATCTACCTTATTGTACATTATTAGCACCTTTTTTAAGTGTGGTCATAGCTCAGGGTGTGAAGCCTTTAACGCATTATTTTAAAACCGGATCATTAGACTGGCAGCAATTAAAAGCCAGCGGCGGACTGCCTAGTTCACATACGGCAGTCGTTTCCTCGTTGGCGCTGACGATTGGTTTTCGTGATGGCTTTGAATCCTCTTTGTTTGCAATCGCGTTTGTATTTTCGCTGATTGTTGCCTATGACGCTATGAATGTGCGCTATTTTGCTGGAGAAAATATTCGAATTACCCGCAAGCTGATAGATGATTTAGGTCGTTTAGTGCCTTTGAATTTCAGTGATGCAGCCTATCAGGTCAGACTTAAGGAAGTTTTGGGGCATACTGAAATTGAAGTGATTTCCGGCTATATACTCGGTTTGCTGATTGCAGGGATATTGAGGTTCTTTTTTTAAGAGGAGTGTTTAGGATGAAGACGACTGAAGAAATGATTATTGAAACCATCGAGAAATTGCGTAAATATTTGCAGCATGATGGTGGTGACATTGAGTACATTGGATTTAAAGACGGCATTGTTTATGTACATATGTTAGGGGCATGTGCCGGCTGTTCATTACTGGATGCCACTTTAAAAGATGGTGTAGAACAGATTCTGATTGAAGAAGTACCAGGCGTTTTGGAAGTTCAGGCTGTTTAAGAGCTGATGAGGGGGAGAAAAATGAAAAAATGGATGACTGAATTCAAGGCTTTTATTCTGAGGGGAAATGTCCTTGATATGGCTGTCGGTGTGATTGTCGGCGGGGCTTTTGGAAAAATTTCCAGCAGTCTTGTCAGTGATGTGATCATGCCAATGATAGGCATGTTATTAGGGAAAGTTAATTTTACAGACTTAAAAATTGTGCTGCAGCCTGCCAGTGTTGTTGATGGCACGGAAATTGCGGAAGTGGCAATTAATTACGGCAATTTTATTCAGCAAGTAGTTGATTTTTTAATTATTGCTGCGGCTGTGTTTGTGATGGTTAAGATTTTTAACAGCTTAACAAGTATCAGAAAGAAAGAAGAAATTGAGGAAAAAGCAGCCGAACCTGCTAAACCTACAACAGAAGATTTACTGACAGAAATCAGAGATTTACTGAAAGAAGGCCGTTAAGATGGCCGCGGCAAAGCGTTCACCAGTGACTGGACTGATCAATGATTTGTTTCATATGGCGATGGAAGTTCAGGAATTGTATTTGCGTCATTGCCCTTTCCAGGATCTTTCGATGTCGGAAATGCATGTGATTGAAGCGATTAGTCTGGAGGAAGAACCAACGATGACGCACGTCTCTAATCGCCTGATGGTGACGATGGGAACTTTAACAACTGCGGTTTCTAAAATTGTGGAAAAAGGCTATATTAAGAAAGAAAAATCACAAAAAGATGGCCGGGTTTACTATTTGAGTTTAACCGCTAAAGGAGAGCAGGCTTTAGCAGTTCATGATTCATTTCATAAAAAACTGGAGGCAACGATTCTGGATGCTTTCAAAAATGATGATTATGAGTGGATTGTTCAAAGACTCAGTCTGGTTTTAGAACGTTTACGTGAAGAAAGAAATACATATATGAAGAAGAGCACAGAATAGCACTGTGCTCTTTATAATTTTTCCAGGACTTTTAAGCATAAGCCGGCAGGCAGCAGCTTGGAAGTCAGTCTGAGCGTATCGGAAAAATAGCCGACAACGCAAATCTCTTTCTTTTTTTCTAATGCCTTTAAGGATTTACGGATGACTTTTTTAGTATCTACCCGGGGCATTAAATCGTAAATGTTGTCAATGCGCTTTGCACTGGCCTTGGGAAAAAATTCTGTTTTAACCGGAGCTGGATAGACAGACAGCACATGAATTTTCCTTTTGATCAGTTCATGGTGCAGCGCCCGGGAAAAATACATTACATAAGCCTTTGTTGCGCTGTATACACAAAACTTTGGCAAAGGCAGGAAAGCAGCAACGCTGGCTACATTGATGATGTTGTCATTTTCTTTCATATAAGGTAAAGCCAGATGTGTCAAAGCAGTTAAGGCCAGACAATTGACTTTGATCATATCCAGCTGTTCCTGATACTGACCTTCATCAAACTGACAGATTTTGCCAAAACCGGCACAATTAACTAACAAACGAACATGAGGCTGCAGTGTTTTTAAGACGGCTTCTATTTTTTCATAACTCTCTTCTTTAGCTAAATCAAGACAAAAAATACGCATTTTCTGATCTGGCAGTTCTTTTTGCAGGGTTTCTAAAGCCGCCAGACGTCTGGCGATGATCCAAATCTCGTCAAATGTTTTTTTAGCAGCGAATGTTTTGACATAGGCATGACCAATGCCGGAAGAAGCACCGGTAATAATTGCAATATTCAATTTTAACACCTTCTTTCATATTTATATTTTATCACAAATCAGAGTGTGTTTAACTTGCTTTTTATATACTTGTCTGATATAATGCTCACGTCAAGAAATTCCAGCAAATTCCGCGTATTTTTTTGCGAGCGTTTCACATCCTAAAAAGGGGTGAGAAAAGATGGACAGTAAAAAAGACAAACAATTACTCATTGCCTCAATTCTTGTGGATATGGGCATGGCGGATGAAGTGATTTCAGCGGTAACAGATTTAAGTTGTGCGGAATTTCAGCAATTTAAAAAGTAAATTAAAAAGTTCTCTTATTCAGAACCACCAGATTTGGGATCAATGACGTGGTGGCAACCCTTTAACAAAAGAAGGTGCCTAACCCAAGCAAGAATTTTTCTTGAACAATAAGAGGTAGAGCTACAACTGCTTTCCTCTAAGAAAGCTTTTTTCTTTACAATCAAAAGGGGAGGAAAACAAAGTGTCAGAAAAAATTTTATTTACTTCAGAATCTGTTTCAGAGGGCCATCCGGACAAGGTTTGTGACCAGATTTCTGATGCGATTTTGGATGCATGTTTAAAAGATGATCCAAACAGCCGAGTTGCCTGTGAGGTATTTGCGACAACGAATCTGGTTGTCATTGGCGGTGAGATTACGACAACTGCTCACGTTGACTACGAGCAGGTAGCCAGAGATGTTATGGAAAAAATTGGTTATACAGATGAAGCTTACGGCATTGATGCCAAAAAATGCAAGGTTCAGGTTGTTTTAGACAGTCAGTCACCTGATATTGCCATGGGGACTAACCAACAGGTCGGCGGTGCCGGCGATCAGGGCATTATGTTTGGTTTTGCCACTAATGAGACAGAAGGATATATGCCATTGGCAATTTCCATTGCTCATCAGTTGGTCCGGGTTGCAACTGAAAAACGTAAAAGCGGCGAATTTAAATGGGCCAGACCGGATATGAAAAGTCAGGTAACGATTGATTATACAGATCCTGACAAGGTTCGTATTGACACCATTTTAATGTCCTGCCAGCATGATCCTGATTTTGATGAGGCGGCTTTTAAAGATTATCTGCACCATGAAATTATGGACTATGTTGTCTCTAAATATGATATGAATCATGATTTTAAAGTTTATATCAATCCAACCGGACGTTTTGTGATTGGCGGACCACATGGCGATACTGGATTAACCGGGCGTAAGATTATCGTTGATACCTATGGCGGATATGCCAGACATGGCGGCGGTGCATTCAGCGGCAAAGATCCATCCAAAGTTGACAGATCAGCAGCTTACATGGCCCGTTATATGGCTAAAAATATTGTCGCTGCCGGACTTTGTGATAAAGCTGAAATTCAGCTGTCTTATGCGATTGGTATTGCTCAGCCAACTTCGATTTATGTAGAAACATATGGTACGGAACATGTTAGTCATGACGTTATTTTACAGGCGATTGAAAATGAATTTGATCTCACGCCAAACGGCATTATTACAAGCCTTGATTTAGGCCGTCCGCTTTACGAAAAAACCGCGGCATACGGGCATTTTGGCAGAGGTGATTTAAATTTGCCATGGGAAAAATTAGACAAAGTTGATATCCTAAAAAAATATTTAACTGCCGGTGATTAAGCCGGCTTTTTTCTTTTTTTGAATTCGCTTACATTTTTTACTCGTTTTGAGTGCTTTTTTATAGCAATAGGTGTATAATAGAGTTAGAAAGAAAAGGAGGTAATTTTATGAAGATTACAGTCAGAGGTAAAAATATTTCAATCACTGAAGGTATTGAAAGTAAAATTAGCCAAAAGTTATCTAAACTGGATAAGTATTTTGTGAATGCCGACGAGCTTGAAGCTAAAGTTTTGGTTCGTGTTTATCCACGCGGCCAGAAAATTGAAGTAACAATTCCAGCTGGCAATTTACTTTTGCGCGCTGAAGTTGTAGAAGATGACTTGTACAATGCGATTGACAGTGTCATTGACAAACTGGAAGGCCAGATTCGCAAATACAAAACCAGACTTGACCGTAAAAGTCCTGATCATAAGCTCGCATTCAATATGGCAAGCATTATGCCTTTAGATACGCCTGCGGAAGAAGATGTGGTTGTGAAAACAAAAACAATTTCACCTAAGCCAATGGATTTAGAAGAGGCGATTATGCAGATGGAATTAATCGGACATACCTTCTTTGTTTACAAAGATACGGAGTCAGAAAAAATCAGTATTGTCTATCGCCGCCATGACGGAGATTATGGTCTGATTGAAACGGATTAATGAATATTGCTCCCTGTACTGGGAGCTTTTTTTAGATATTATTGCGCAAGGATAAGATCATAGCCAATACGAAAGGGGAATGATGACATGTTGTATACAGTTTGCTTCAGTCCAACGGGCGGAACCCGCAGAGCGGCGGCTGTTGTCATGGCTGGTTTTGAAGCCAAAGGACAATGGCTGGATTTAAATAGAGCAGATGTTCGTGCAGAAGTTCATGCTTTTAGTAAAAATGATTTTTTGATTGTGGCGCTGCCTGTCTATGGCGGACAAATACCTTTAGCTGATTCTATGCTAAGCGGCTTAAAAGGGGACAGGACACCTTGTGTTTTACTGGCCTGTTACGGGAACCGTCATTATGATGATGCGCTTGCCCAAATGAAAAAGCAGATGACAGATCAGGGATTTTTGCCAATTGGCGGGGCCGCTGTTATTATCCCTCATGTTTTTTCTGAAAAACTGGGAGCTAACAGACCTCATCAACAGGACCGGGAAAAATTAACAGAGTTCTCAAAAACAATTCAAAAGAAACTGCAGGATAAAGATTATTCATTGATAGAAGTACCGGGCAATTCAGAAATTCGCCCAGTAAAAGCTTCAGCCATGCCTAGAATGTTGGATTTACAGCGCTGTATGCATTGTGGATTATGTGCGCGGGTTTGTCCGGTACAGGCCATCGATGAAACGACGCTTGCTTTTCATCAGGAACGTTGTCTTCATTGTATGTCTTGTAAGGTGCATTGCCAGCAGCAGGCTATTTCTTTTGATGATGCCTCTGTTCGACATTTTCTAGAAGCCAATTTTTTGGCACCCAGAAATCTTGAATTTTTTATCTGAAAGACTAAAAAATCTCCCAAATAGAGGAGATTTTATTTCTGATAGTCCTTACCCTGCCAACTCTTTTTGCGGACAAATAATTTATCGATATCGTTAAGAATTGTTACTTTTTTAATGGACCAAAGCGGATAGAAGAGGTGTTTAGGATCCCCATCGCCCGTTAAGCGTTCAATGACTAATTCCGGTTTTTGAATTTCCAATTGAGAAACAACGATATCAATGAAGTCTTCTCGGGACAGCAGGGGGAATGGTTTGCTTTGATATAAATGGTATATGGGCGTATTATCTAAGATAAACAGCATATGTATTTTTAAAAACTGAATATCTAAAGAGGCAATGAAACGCGCAGTTGCCATCATATCTTCTTTTGTTTCATAGGGAAGTCCATTGATAATATGAACGCAGATATTTATATTTTTTTCTCGCAGCTGACTGACTGCATTGATGAAGCATTCTAAATCATGACCACGGTTGATTAATTTAGCGGTTTTATCATGGATCGTCTGCAGTCCTAATTCTACAGTAAGCTCACAGCGGTTATGCAAATCGGCTAAATAGTCTATGATTTCATCACTCAGACAGTCGGGTCTGGTAGCAATGGCAATTCCCTTGACATCGGGATGAGCGGCAAAGGGTTCAAAGCAGGATTTCAGGGTTTCTATAGGCGCATAGGTGTTTGTTCCTGCCTGAAAATAGGCAATGAATCCACAATCTGGCCATTTGTTCTGCATTATTTTCTTTCCTGATTCAAATTGGGTAAGCAATTGTTCATGGGGATTGCCGCCAAAATCACCAGAACCTGACGGAGAACAGTAAATACATCCGCCCTGGCTTACCTTGCCATCCCTGTTAGGACAGGTAAAACCGGCGTTGAGTGCCACTTTGGCTATTTTCTGATGATAGTGCTCACGCAGATAATAATTGTACGTATGGTAGCGTTTATTATCACTGGAATATTTAAAAGGATTCATCTTCATCACCTAGAGCATTATAGCATATTTTGTGTCAATTTAAAAAGAAAAGTATTGAAAACTTGGGAAGATAATGCTATAATGCCTTAGTCAGTTTTGACACAGAAGCTCCGCTGGGTTTTAAACCGTATGAACTTCCAAGAAAATACTAGTTTAAAGGAGAAGAAACATGAATTTACAGATCGTCAATGAAATCACAAAAAAACAGTTAAGAAATGACATTCCTGAATTCAAACCAGGTGATACTTTAAAAGTATTCGTTAAGATTCAGGAAGGTGACAAGTTCCGTGTACAGTTGTTCGAAGGTGTATGTATTGCTCGTAAAGGCAAAGGCATCAGCGAAACTTTCACAGTAAGAAAAATGTCTTACCAGGTAGGCGTAGAGAGAACTTTCCCAGTTCATTCACCAATCATTGACCATATTGAAGTTTCTAAATATGGTAAAGTACGTCGTGCTAAACTGAACTACTTACGTGGTTTAACAGGTAAAGCAGCTCGTATCAAAGAATTAAGAAAATAATTCGAGAAAACCGGAGATATCTTCGGTTTTTTTCTTTACATAAGATCATTGCCTTTTTTAAAAACATCTGAATGGACATTAAAAAGCAAAAAAATTTATTGACAGTCTAAAAAAATGGGTGTATTATTGTGTCATAAAACAAAGGCGATGAAATGAAAAAAAGTAATTCAGGATCGTTTTTAAGAGAGACTTCGGCTGGTGGAAGAAGTTAAACGTAGAATTACGATACAGCATGGAGCTGAGTGCCAAACGACATTTGTTTAGTAGGCATATCCGGATACACCCGTTAACGTGTTAGAGTATGAACATAGTGTCCTATGCGTACTTGAAGAGGCTGTTTTCGTGAGGAAACAGTGAATATGAGGTGGAACCACGAAGCAACGCTCTCGTCCTCTATAGCTAAAGATAGCTATGGGATGAGAGCTTTTTTGTTTTATCGTTATGTACAAGGGAGGAAACATTGATGAAAAAAAGTACAGGTGTTTTATTAAGTGCAGGACTGCTGCTAAGCGGATGCGGCAGTCAGAAAGTATCCTATGATACAAAAAACTTTGTGGACTATTATCTTATCGGCAGAGATTTTTCTACGCTGAACCAGCTGACAAGTATGTCTGCAGCTGATTTAAAGGTTATTGCCAATATTGAGGACGGGATGACAGAAACAGACAAATTTGGCAATAAAATTGGTGCCCTGGCTGAAAGCTGGACACATACGGATGATTATAAAGTATGGACCTTCACATTAAAAGATGCGGTCTGGTCAACACAGACCGGAGAAGTCATCGGACCGGTTACAGCCAATGACTTTGTCTTTGCGGCTAGCTATGTCTTAGATCCTGCCATGGAATCTTACAATGCAGAATATCTTTTCCTGTTTGAAGGGGCTCAGGAATATTTTGAAAAGAAAACTGCTGGAGAGAATCCTGATTTCTCCATGGTTGGTGTTAAAGCTTTGGACGAAAAAACGGTTCAGTACACAATGGAAAAGGGTTGTCCTTATCTTCTCAGTGTCCTTAGCTGCAACGGTTTCTATCCTGTCAGTGAGGCTTTTGTCAAAGCGATGGATGATCCGAAAACATACGGATCCACACCTGAAAAAACAGCTTATAATGGTGCTTTCTTAATTGAGAGCCACAGTGCAGATTCAGAGCTGAAATTAGTTAAAAATCCAAATTACTGGGATGTGGATAATGTGGATTTTGAGACAGTGACAATGCTTGCGGTCAAAGATACAGAAACAGTTAAGGAGTACTTCGAACGCGGAGAAATCAGCCTGACACCATTAATTTCGACTCAGGTAATTACAGAAAATAAAAAAGGCAGCGACATCCTGCTTCAGAAAGAAACAGAAATGATGACTTACGGACTGCTATTTAATAATCAGACATTATATTCCGAAGATGTTAATAAAGCAATGAGTAATGAAGACTTCCGTAAATCTATTTTCTATGGTTTTGACAGAGTTATGCTGACAGAGCTGGAAAATCCAATTAATCCTGAAAGTATCGTTCATAATAGTTTCTGTCCAACAAACTTTGTCAGCACCAGCGACGGCACTGATTATACTGAGCTTGGCGGATTAAAACAATTCCATGATATGGATTTATATCAGCCTGAACTGGCTTTAGAATTTAAGGAAAAAGCAAAGACTGCTTTAGAAGCAGAAGGCGTTTCTTTCCCTGTTGTTTTGAAATACTGGAGTAAATCCGGTGATAACAGCGGTGCTGATAAAGCGCGTGTTATTAAAGAAATATTAGAAACTAATTTAGGCACAGATTACGTGACTGTAGAATTAAATGAGTACACAACTTCATTTGCGGCTGATGTGCGTGCTAATGGTGCTTATGCCTTCACTATCGGCGGCTGGAATCCAGATTACGCTGATCCAATTAACTGCTTAACAGTCATGAAAAGCAATGGTACTATCAATAACTTCTCCAGACCAACAATCGCTGGTCAATCTCACTTTAACTATCCTGAATTTGATGCAATGGTAGAAGCTGCGGATGATCTGATCGATCTTGATGCACGTTACGAGGCATTTGCTAACGCTGAGGCATTCCTCCTTGAACATGCTTACTACTGCCCACTTTACATCTCTGGCGGTACTTACGAATCCACAACGTTAAACGAATTTACTCGTATGCATTCTCAGGTTGGTATTGATCACTTTAAATACAAAGGACTCGAAGCATTTGCAGAGCCTGTAACAACTGAACAATACGAAGCGTTCAGAAAAGAATGGGAGGCACAAAAAGCAGCCCAGTAAACCCGGAATCACCCGGGTTTTCTTTTTTATCCTTTGAAAGCTATAGGCATTTGTGCTATGATGTGTATGCGAGGTGATATTATGGAAGAAAACAAAGAAAACCGAGTCAAAGAAGCGCTGAAAAGTGTTGTGGAATTAACCATTGTTGCTGCTGTCACTTTTGTTGTGTTTACTTATATTGTTAAACCAATCAGTATCGAAGGGTCATCAATGAGACCGACTGTTTCTGATAAAGATCTGGCTGTTGTCGATGCTATCGGTTTAAAGCAGAATGGCGTCGCACGTTTTGATGTAGTTATTGTTGACTCTGATCGTTTACAGGATCATTTAATCAAAAGAGTGATTGGACTTCCGGGAGAAACAATTGAATATAAAGATGATAAGCTTTATGTCAATGGCGTTTATGTTGAAGAAACTTTTTTAGATAAAGCATTTATGGAAACTTCAAAACAGGAAAGTGGTAAAGAACAGTTTACTGCTGATTTTAAAATTACATTGCTGGCAGACGAATATTTTGTTATGGGCGATAATCGTCTGCATTCTGAAGATTCCCGTGCTTTAGGACCTTTCCGACTGGATGAATTTGCCGGAAAAAACGGCTTTGTCATTTTCCCATTCAGTCATTTCGGATGGATTAATCATCAGTGAAAATTGCCTTAGCAGTCAAGGCGGCTTTCTAAGTGTTATGCTAAAAGCCTAAAGTGCTGGTATGTCCGGGGATAATCTTGAATGGAAATATGAAAAATTATGAGTCATACAAAACAGCTTATTGTATAAATAAGTTGTTTTTACTTATATTTATAGAGGAAGTGATCAGATTGTGAATAGTATCAAAATAAAGATAGTTGGAGATAGTATTGCAGCCGGTATTGGCAGTTCTCAAACAGTGGATACTGCTGATTTAATATTTGAAGATGATGGAAAAAAATATTTTAAAAAGATCGCACCCAATGCATGGTGGGGATTATTGGAAAAATATTTTAAAGAAAAAAATATGAACTGTATTGTGCGCAATGTAGGTGCCGGCGGAGCTTTCTCTTACCAGATTAATCAATATTTTGATCAATTAATATCCGAAGATGATGATCTCATTCTTTTATTATTTGGTTTAAATAATAGAAAATTAAAGAATGGCATGTCAATGCTAGTGAAGGATTATAATGAAATTATTAAAAAAATTATCAACAGCGGCAAAATGCCTGTCATTCTTACACCGACGCCTTCGGATCCCGGTAATGAATATTACCCTAATAGAATTTACCATACAGAAGAAGTCGTTAAGGTGATAAGAGATACAGCCCGTCACAATAACGTTTATTTAATTGATATTTATAGCCATATTGAGCAATATCTGATCAATCATCAATTGAAAATTGAAGATACCATGTATGAAAAGGGATGTACAAATGATGGACTGCATCCATCAGACAGCATCCAAAAGCTCATGTTTGAAAAAGTCATTGAGGCTTTGGAAGAAATATTGCATATCAAATCACATCATGAACTATATGATAATTTGGATAGAAATAAAAAAACAGAAAACCTGAAACCAAGAAATAACCGCAATAAGTAAGTTGTGGATTTTTCTAAAAAAATAAGGAAGTGAGAAAATGAATAACAAGGAAAATTCGGCAAAAGCGAACATTCATTGGTATCCCGGGCATATGGCCAAGGCTACCAGAGAAATTGAGGACAGAGTTAAATTGGTTGATCTGATTATTGAATTAAGAGATGCCAGAGCACCGATTTCGACGGCAAATCCTCTGATTTCAGCGATTAAAAACAAACCGCATTTAATTATTCTGACAAAGGCGGATTTAGCAGATGATCAAGTCACTCAAGGATGGTTAAAGGCGTTACAGACAAATAACCAAAAAGCGATTGCTTTGAATTTAACGCAATTTAATGCTTACCAGCAAATCGTTAATATCTCTAAAGATTTATTAAAAGAGAAAATGGAAAAGGAAAGAGCCAGAGGCCTAAAGCCAAGACCAGTACGGGCAATGGTTGTGGGCATCCCAAATGTCGGTAAATCAACGCTGATCAATCGTCTGGCTAAGCGCAAAGCAGCAATTACCGGTGATCGTCCGGGTGTCACTAAATCGCAGCAGATTATTAAAGTTGCGGCAGATTTTGAACTGTTTGACACGCCAGGTATCCTTTGGCCAAAATTTGAGGATAGAGATGTGGCCATGCATATCGCTTTAGTCGGATCCATCAAAAGTACGATTCTCCCGCATGATGAAATTTATATTTATGCAATGACTTATTTATCCCAGTATTATCCCGGACTGTTAAAAGAAAGGTATCAGTTAAGTATCGATTTAGAAAATGAAAACTGGGTAGAGGAAAGCTTTGTTCATCTAGCAAATCTGCGTCATTTTCCAAAGGTCCGCGGAGAGCTGGACTATGACCGGGTCATGGACCTTGTTTTTAACGACATTTTAAAAGGACAATTAGGAAAAGTGAGCTGGCAGCAAAATGGATAAACTTCGTTATGCCTATGAAGCTAAGGCCTATGCTTCAGGCTGTCATATTATTGCCGGCTGTGATGAGGCTGGCAGGGGGCCTATGGCTGGACCGTTGACGGTTGCGGCGGTTGTTTTTGATGAAGGCTATTATGATGAAAGAATCAATGATTCTAAGCAGCTTTCCGAGAAAAAAAGAGAGATGCTTTATGATTTGATTGTAGAGAATGCCAAAGCCTTTGCGATTATGGTTATAGAACCGGAGGTTATTGATAAAATCAACATTTATGAAGCCAGCCGTCAGGGCATGATTGATGCCGTTAATCATTTAGGATTGGACGTTGATTTGGTACTGACTGATGCCATGCCTTTAAGAAATGAGATGGCGCATGAAGCGATTATTAAAGGCGATCAGCTTTCTATTTCTATTGCTGCTGCGAGCATTCTTGCGAAAGTGACTCGAGATAGAATTATGAAAGCGTATGATGAAATATATCCTCAATATAATTTCAAAAAACATAAAGGTTACCCAACCAAAGAACATAAAGCACTGTTAAAAAAATATGGACCTTGTCCGATTCACCGCAAAAGTTATGCACCGGTCAGAGCCTGTTATGAAGAACAGCTCTCATTGCAGCTTTTCGATGAGTAGAGGCTGATGAAAATCAGTCTTTTAGTTTTTGACAAAGAAAAATTGAAGGATTCATCAAATTTTAAAGTTATTATTCTGTAATGAGCCTATATATGATTGAGGAGGTGAATTATGGAAGAATTACTTGTATATTTAGCGGTCATATATCATGGCGATTATCGTAAAATAAATCAGGCCATATCTCGAAATGAACGCTATGATGCATATCTGATCAATCAATGTCTCTCTCAGTTAAAATGCCGATATACGACTATTTTAAGCGAGGATTATCCGCCCATGCTGCGTTTGATTAAAGATCCGCCCTTTGTTTTGTTTTATTATGGCGATTTAAGCCTTGTAAAATTGCCGGGATTAAGCCTGATTGGCATGCGCACCCCGGATGATTATGGAAAACAGATAGCTAAATTGATAACCAAAGCCCTGTCTGATGATTTTGTAATTATCAGTGGACTGGCAAAAGGCATTGATGGTATTTGCCATCAGTATGCCCGAAAAACGATTGCGGTTCTGGGCTGTGGCATTGATTATTGTTATCCGGCCTGCCATCGCAAGCTCTATGAAAGCATTAAAAAAGATGGGTTAGTATTAAGTGAGTATCCTGGAAAAACACTTCCGCAAAAATACTATTTTCCCTTTCGAAATCGTATTGTCGCAGGGCTTGGCTGGGGTGTGATTGTTATTCAGGCAAAAGAAAAAAGCGGGACAATGATTACTGTCGGGCATGCGTTGGAGCAGGGCAAACCAGTCTTTGCCGTGCCTTGCCGCATTGGTGATTATGATGGCACTTTGGCACTTTTAAAAGATGGTGCTGTCCTTTTAAGGAATGTAAAAGATATTTATGAAGAATTGAATTTTCCGGAATTAGGTAAAAATGATTGACATTCAACTAAAAACACGTTAATAATAGAAACGATTACGAGGAGGAATGTGTGATGGCAAATAAATTAGTAATTGTCGAATCTCCATCAAAATCTAAAACTATTGGAAATTATTTAGGCAGTGATTATCATGTGACATCTTCCAAAGGCCACATTCGTGATTTAGCCACTACTGGCAAAGGCGGTCTTGGTGTCGATATAGAAAATGATTTTAAACCATCGTATGTCATCAATAAAGATAAGAAAGATGTTGTTAAAGCATTGAAGGCGGATGTGAAAAAGGCTGATGAAGTTTATCTGGCAACCGACCCCGATCGTGAAGGTGAGGCCATTTCATGGCATTTGGCTGAAGTGCTGGGTCTTGATCCTCAAACAACCCATCGGGTGGTGTTTAATGAGGTAACGAAAAATGCCGTCCAGCAGGCAATCGCCAATCCCAGAACCATTGATTTGCATCTGGTGCATTCACAGGAAACCCGCAGGGTGCTTGACCGTATTATCGGATTTAAGCTTTCTACATTGTTAAGAAATAAAATCAAATCCAAGTCAGCCGGTCGTGTTCAGTCAGTTGCTTTAAAACTGATTGTCGAAAAAGAGCGGGAGATTGAAGCCTTTAAACCAGAAGAATACTGGGAGATTGCCGCCAAGTTCAAAAAAGACGGCATTGAGTTCAGTGCTGATTTGACTAAGTACAAAGGGAAAAAGGTTAAAATTGGCAGTGAAGCGGAAGCTGAGAATATCTATAGCCAGCTTAAAAAAGAATTTCAGATTACCGATGTTAAGAAAACAAGCAAAAAACGTGAATCCAAACCGCCGTTTATTACTTCTACTCTGCAGCAGGAGGCCTCAAATAAATTAGGCTTTTCCGCAAAAAAAACGATGACAATTGCTCAGAAACTTTATGAAGGTGTAGATTTGGAAAAGGAAACTGTCGGTCTGATTACTTATATGCGTACCGATTCCGTGCGTTTAAGTGAGAGCTTTGTTGCTGATGCTCATGATTATATTGGCGAACACTATGGCAAAAATTATCAGGGCAGAGTAAAGAAAAGCAAAAAAACAGAAAATGTGCAGGATGCGCATGAAGGAATTCGTCCAACGTCTGTTTTAAGGGACCCGGCGTCCGTTAAAGCCTACTTAGGAAGAGATGAATATCGTTTATACAGTCTGATCTATGCCAGAGCCCTGGCAAGCTTAATGGCACCAGCTAAATTTGACGCAACCAGTGTAACGATGGATAATGAAGGTTATGAATTCAAATCGAATGGTTCCGTCCAGACATTCGATGGTTATTTAAAGGTTTATGGGCCATATGAAAAATCCAAAGATGATCCATTGCCGGTATTGAGTGTTGATGAGATTCTGACAAGTGAACAAATTGAAAAATCCCAGCATTTTACTAAACCGCCAGCGCGTTATACGGAAGCGAAGTTAATTAAAGAAATGGAAGAATTAGGTATTGGCCGTCCAAGTACTTATGCGAGTATTATTGATACGATTCAAAGCCGCGGCTATGTGGAACTCAAGGAAAAAAACTTTTATCCGACCGATACGGGTATTTTAACCAATGATAAACTCCAGGAGTATTTTGATTCGATTATTAATGTAGAGTATACAGCCAATATGGAACGGCAGCTTGATGAAATCGCCGAAGGTGAAGAAACTTATGTGCATGCTTTAAGAACCTTCGATGATGCTTTTGAACCATTGCTTCAAAAAGCATATGATGGTATGGAAAAAATTGAGGCTAAAAAGACGGGCGAAATCTGTCCTGAGTGCGGACATGATTTAGTTGAAAGAAAAGGTCGGTTTGGTACCTTTGTTGCCTGCAGTAACTACCCTAGCTGTAAATATATTAAGAAAAATGAAGAAGAAAAACAGTATACAGGAGAAAACTGTCCAAAGTGCGGCAGTCCGATGATTAAGAAAATTGGCCGTTATGGACCGTTTGAAGCCTGCAGTAATTATCCAGCCTGCAAATACATCAAAGGCAGTGAGAAAAAGGAAAAAGCCGCGCCGGAAATTGTAGAAGGCATGACTTGTCCAAAATGCGGCGGACCTGTCGTGTTAAAAAAAGGCCGCTTTGGGCCATTCTATGCCTGTGCCAATTATCCGAAATGTAAGACAATTGTAGGCAAACCTAAAAAAGACGATGAGTAATATTGTCGTCTTTTCTTTTAGTATGATAAAATAATCAAAAGAGGAGTGATTTTAGATGGAACCTAAAGTAACTGTGATTGGCGCAGGACTTGCCGGTGTAGAGGCCTGTCATCAGCTGGTTAGAAGAAATATCCCTGTACGTTTATACGAAATGAGACCGAAAGTTTCAAGCCCGGCGCATCACACCGATCAGTTTGCCGAACTGGTCTGTTCAAATTCTCTGCGTTCGGATTCCCTGGAGAACGCAGTAGGAGTATTAAAAAAAGAAATGGAAGGTTTTGACAGCCTGATTATCGCTATGGCCAGAAAACATGCCGTTCCTTCCGGAGGCAGTCTGGCAGTGGACCGCGATTTATTCAGCCAGGACATTACGCAATACATATCCAATCATCCGCTGATTGAAGTGGTTCATGAAGAAGTGACACAAATTCCCGAAGGTCCCTGCATAATTGCCAGTGGTCCTTTGACATCAATGACATTATCCGCAGAAATTCAAAAACTGTTAGGCTCAGAATATTTTTATTTCTTTGATGCAGCTGCACCCATTGTCACTAAAGAGAGTATTGATTTTGATAAGGCTTACTTTAAATCCCGCTATGATAAGGGAGAGGCGGAGTATATTAACTGTCCAATGACAGAGGAAGAATTTGAAGCCTTTTATGATGCCTTAATTCACGCCGAGGTAGTTAAACCAAAAGATTTTGAAG
>Ga0129308_1001223_pt1 | contig 28650 bp, 29 predicted proteins | sample L827metagenome_FD_94440 | JGI IMG/M metagenome (GOLD analysis project Ga0129308, IMG submission 94440) | Ring-tailed lemur group fecal microbial communities from Wisconsin, USA - L827 metagenome | ecosystem: Host-associated > Mammals > Digestive system > Large intestine > Fecal | place: USA...
CTGCGCACCAAGGCAGGCAATTTCATTGTAGAAGGAAGATACTACTATGCTTTGTCCGATTTCTATGGCAGCACCAAGAAGGACTTTTTCTCACGCTCCGCACACGGAGTCATTACGGCCAAGATAACTTATCTGTTCGACTTGAAGAAGTAATCAAACTCCCAAGAAGCATACAGCTGGGTCGAACTCAAAAAAAAAAATGGTGTTTGCCATCGCGGCAAGCACCATTTTTCATTATTAACACGCTTGTTTATTGAGATGAGAGTCAGTTTCCCCCTCCGGTGTGCTGACGGTTGGCAGTTGTTGCCACCACAGTCACCGTGCCATAGGTCGTTCCACTAACCGATTTGTCCGCCGCACCGGCCGTAACGGTCTGCTTACTTTGCGTACCACTTAAAGTGAGCATAGTCCCCACAGGTAACGTCACGTTCAGCGGATAGCTTCCGGTCACAGTAGATACTTTTGCGCCATAGCGTTGTGCCAGTTTTTCTACCAGCAAGGCCGTGAGCTTAGTGGTTCCCTTTGTACTTATTTCAGTACCCACCTTATAAGAATAGCTGGCAGTGCCCACAGACATATCACCGGAACCATACAGATTATCCCACTTGTTTTGTGCGAAAGAGACGGCCTCGCTACCGCTTGATGCAGAGAACGACACTCCGAGGAACAACCCGTAAGAAGAAAATTCATGAGCGGCAATTATCACTCTTCCACCCTCTATACGGCTTTTAACTGTAACCCACTGGCCATTCTTATACTGTCTGGCCTCTACACTGGCAGCCATTTCCTCGTCCACATTGAATCCCAGGTCGATACTCTTTGCCAGCACAGCATCCTTCTTGCTACAAGCCAAGGTTGCCCCCACCATCATGGTGTTCTCCACTGCACGGGTTTTCACGGTACTGCCCGCATCATAAATCGGTGCAATTTCAATCTTTACCTCCTCACCTTCGGTTGCCTCTACAGCCCCGGCAGGAATGGCAGCCTCAATCTTCACTTCAGCGGTTTTATTATCCTTCGTAGTCTCATTGGTCACTTCCGCTTTAGTTTCTTCTGTAGCCGACACGGCTACCTCTACCTTCACGTCATTTGCCAGCACAGCATTCCACACCAAGTTCTGACTTTTCCCGTCAGCAGTCACCGTAACCTCGCCTTCCTGCGCCAGTTTTCCATCGGCTTCAGCCTTAATCTGATAAGTCCCTGCTTTCACGTCATCGAACAAATAAATGCCGTTCGCATCACTCTTTGCCGTTGCGCTGCCCAATGTCACAGTAGCCCCCGCCACAGCATCTCCGCTGATACTCGTTATCACGCCTGTAAGCGTATTCGGTGCCACAGCCACTTCCGGCGGAGTCACATTTTCGTAGTCCGGATCATCGTCACTACAATTTGCCATACCTACTGCGAGGCTGACAACAAGAAGCATCAAAGCTCCCTTCTTTACAAAATTACACATAAGCTTAAAAATAAAAGTTATTAATGATAAAAATAAATAGTGAACATCCTTTTAGAATAAATTCAATTGAACACACACACCTCCCGTAAAATGCTTCCCATTCTGCAAGGAAGCCTGCAAAAGCAAGTGTTTCCATAGCAGGCAATCGGCACCCACATTGATGTCATCACCCGTATATTCAGCAATTATCCTTAATACTTCATAAAATCGCGGACGGAGCGTTATACCTCCCACGATACCATTCCATTTGCAATTGTCATCCCGTTTCCATTTACGATAAGCCGCATGGATGCCAAGACTATGTCCTTTCAGATCAAAATGCTTGGTAACCACAATATAATAATTGCAAAAATACTGGCTTTTCCCATCACCATAGTATCCCTGACTTTCTTCAGAAGGAACTTTTACCTTGGTTTGTACCTTATCCGTACCGTATGGGTCATTGGCACCTACTGCAACGGCGGGCCAATATTCACCTTCTTTCAACGGCCGTAATTTCAACGAGAAGTATCTGTCTTGATAATAATATCCTGTTTTCTTTTCCGCTTTTCCATCGTCATTCCTGCGATTGCCCTTTTGCAAGGTGCAGGTATAGGCTATTTCAACCCAAGGGAAAGGGGTCAAGCTCAAATAATAACTTCCAGTGTTATAATTGAAGAATGACGGCGTGAACTCCTTGGAGAGAAAATGTACACCCATCCGCGCTGTACCTTCTTTATTCATTTCGGCAGACGGCGTATGTATCAGCCCTGTGGTACCAGTATATTGTTGTGCCATTCCCTTGCCTGCCACAACGAAAAGCACAAGCAATGCAATCCATATTTTCCTTTTCATTTCCGGCCTCCTCTCTTCTTGAAATCAGCCGACATACAGTTGGCTCCCCATTGCAATCGCTCTCTATCAAAAAATCCTTCCCGTTCGTTCTCTTCCGGATCGGTTGCATACATTCGCACAGAATAGGGGTCAGCCTGTTGGTTGTAAGTCAGCCGGAAATTGGAAGCAGGCCGAAAGTTCACCTTTCTCACTTTCCGTCCGTAGGGTGGAATCATCATGATGACTTTAAAGCCGAACCCCTCTTCCCCTTCATTGCTGTATTGGGCATACAATCCCACAGAACAATGTTTGAAGTGCCTCAGACACTCTCCTTTCACACCATAATCCTCATAGATATATCGTCCTCCCTGCAGGCGGAATTCTGTGTCATATCCACACAAATATATTCGGCTTCCTATCCATCCGGTCATTCTATCCATCCTGCTGCATTCCCAGTCCGTTGCCATCGAGCAGAATCCGGTATAGCCTATTTGTGCATCCAAAGCAAGCCATCGGTTCACCGGATACATCCATTTCAAGTCCACCCCATACCGTTCCTGAGCGAACAAGCCTCCACTGAACTTCAGAAATTGACTGCCCCATTGCACCTCTCGGGACACAACCGCCATGTTCAGCCTTATCTTTTTATATCTTGCTCCATAATCATTATAAACCGGAATATATCCTTGCGCAGCCACAAGCCATTGTTTTCCTATCTGCCACTTGATGCCCGGTGTCAGGTTAATCAGTACATCGTATACCCGATTGTTGTAATAGATATTCCGATAATTGAATTCTACCCCCGAAAATATATCTATACGCCCGCCACCCTGCGCTTGACCATTACATTCCATACTGAAGATCAAGGCTGCCAATCCTGCAAATAAAAAGATTATTCTTTTTTTTATCGCATTTCTTATCATCAACTCTATAAGAGGTTTTATTCTATACTACAGTAATAACAGGAACATTTTCCCAATCTGTTTCTTCGTCAGCCGTTCCTATGTCAACGAATTGAAAATCAGTGAGCATTTTCCGAAGTTTATATTCGGCTCCCTTCAGTCCCACGTATGATTTGAATTTCCGTAATAGAGGTAATTCTTTTATCATGGGCTGTCCCGCATCCAAGTCGCGTGGATGTATATATGACAGCAGGTAATCACCCTCTTGCTTCGCCCAGTATTTCAAAAGAGAATATGGACATAAGCGAAAGTATCCCCCACCGGTATATATCAAGCTATGGCTTCCTACTTGTTTGATACTGACCGGAAATTCCTTCAGCAATACGTCACCGTGTTTTATGATACCCGGCACCGCCTTCCCATACGAAAGCAATCCTCCATGCGAGTGGTGTGCCGGAAACACAGAACAGTCTATTTCTATTCCACACTCCTTGATAATATCGAATGCCCACGTTTCACTTTCTCTAATTGAAAATCCGGGAACACGGAAGTATTTCACTGCTTTCCCGGTAATATCTTCCAATAGTTTAATGGACGAGCTCACATCCTCTTTAAACTCAGAGCGGCTTTGTTCCCACACCAATTGATGATTCATCGTATGACTGCCTATCTCGTATTTCTCTGCAATGCGTTTCACTACATCCGGATACGTTTTTGCAATCCATCCGACGACGAAGAAGGTAGCTTTGGTATTTGTATCGTCAAGAATATGAAATATCCGTTCCATGTTTTCATAGATTCGCACCGGATATTGTTTCCATTCCTCTTCGGAGCGAGTAGAATCATTGTCGAGAAGGTGAAACCACTCTTCAACATCAAAAGTCAAAATATTCATAGACAAATCCTATTTGAATATATTATTGTATATTTTCTGTATATAATAACTGGCAATCAAGATGACAGGGAATGCTACAAAAAAAAGATAAAGCCAAATAAGTACTGAACTCCGTGGGGTATAAATCTGTAAAAAACACCAGTACAATTCTCTATGAAAAAGGTAGGCGCACATACTTCCATAGCTGATAAACGGCACAATTTTACCCCCCCCTAAAAAGTAATTATATTTTACCAATAAAGAAGATAAATTCAATATAAGCAGAGTTCCAATATACCCATTCAACAACATTAAAAGGCGCATTTCCTTTTCTTTCAGCATAATTGACAAGACGGCAACATAAATGATAATTATTACAAAAAAGACATATTTAGATGACAATATCCTAAGACTTGAATTCGGAAAGTGTTTCGCTGCAACAACTCCAATAGCGTATATCAAAAAATAATAGTAGAAGCGGGAATCTACAGTATGGAAGATACACTCGATGGAAAAAGCCAGCACTAAAATTCCCAGAATGATTATAACTTTCCTTCCAAGTTTCCCGTTTCCCAATGCTGGCGTAATCAGATACATGAACATCAGAGTTGCAATATACCACAAAGTCTGTTGCTGCGGTTTCCAGAAAGGTGAAATACCCAGCAATCCTTTCCAAGTAACGTCCCATGAATTGAAACCAATAGCGACCAAGGCTAAAGATGAAATGAGGAATAAAGGATAAAAACGCAACAGACGTTTTTTATAGAATACCATAATTTCAGAGATAGAAGAGAAATTATATCTGGAGCCCAGTAAATAAGCTGATATAAAAGTGAAGACACCCAACGTGCTCCATATTACGGATACACAAATTTCATTTTCTGCTATCGATTTTCCGGTATAACCGGACAAGTGAAGTATTCCTATGATATAAAACATAGAAATAACTCGTGCTGTGTCAAAACTCAGAATTTTTTCCATTATTATTGTTTCTTTTTGGCTTTTCTGAATTCCGGGTCCAACAGTTTATACAGTCCATTCAGAAATCCACCCAAGAAAGGAAAAGGATCTTTCCATGAACCATCCACATAATATATCTCAGATCCAAAAAAATGAAACCAACTAGGCTGACAATGAAAACGTTTCTTTGAAGAAAGGAACCAGACTGTTTCCGTAGCCAAGTTTCTCATATAAAAGTCAGCCTTGTATTCATAGTTTTTATACGGCAGCTTCATGGCATGGCATATCATTATTTCTGCCACATTCATTCCTGCCAGAAAAGACGCCTTTATTGTTCCCGGCACCCTCGGATTGATTTCCATCAGTAGTATCTCGCCGTTACGTGGGTCTTCAATGCAATCAAAATCAGCAATACCCACCCAATTGATGTAATCTAATATCTTTCGATACCGTTCCACCAAATCAGGGCGATCAATAACTTTATTGCAAGTGCTTGTCCCTCCGTCAAGAGGGTAATATCTACATTTCTCATAACAACTTGAAGCGACGATTTCTCCATTTTCTGTTCTGTATATCTGCACTTTCAACTGTTTGCCGTTTTGTGGAATAAATTCCTGAATTGTAGATTCCCCGAATAATGCAACAATCTCCGGATAATTGGAATCAAAATCATTTTTATTGTGCAACATCCTGATGCCTTTTGCACCGGCACTCAAATTGGGCTTTATCAGACAAGGGTATTTCACATATTCTATGGCCTTTTCGTAACAGTTCTTTTGTGGATTTGCCGTTCTTGGATGTGGAATCCGGAGTTCCTTGCATATATTCATCAGAGATTCTTTATTATGCGCTTTTATGAATATGTCCCACTGTGGAATTTCGACTTTGCTTCCTTTTGTCTCCAGTTCACGTTTATATCTGCTCGCAAATTCGGCAGAATCATTGAACAGGGGAATAATCAAATCCTGTGGATACATGGTCAGAAAATCCATGAGAAAATCCAGATATTCTTCTTTGTCCTTTTTTACACATGGGCAAACTACAGTCTTTTTCTTATACCTGGAAAAGTAAGCATAACACACTTTCGTTTCACAAAACAGAGTGACTTCTACTCCCATTCCATCGAAAGCTTCCAAAAAAGGAAGTGCCTGAATGGTATGTCCGTCCAACAACAGAACCTGCAGCGAATCTTTCATAAAAACAGAGTTTCGTATTTTTGGCAGATAATATTCCATTTATATCTTCTTTCTGCAATCTCCTTCATACATCCTGCAATTGTGTCGAGCTGCTTATCTGTCATATTCTCAACAATCCGTATCAGTGATTCTGCATCCTTAAAATAGATTGCCTTATATTCGGTAGTCGCTTTATTATAGACCACATCGAACGCTATTATAGGCAGGCGCAAATTCATTGCTTCTACCAGCGACGGATTTGTTCCACCGGCACTATGCCCGTGAATGTACACTTTGCAATTACTGCGCAGCAGGTTTATTTCTTCTGCTTCATAAATAGGATCCAGCATCATGATATTCCGGTAGGTTGCATATTCTTTTCTTAACTGCTGCCCGAATTCGCTTTTATTCCAGTTTCCTACAACAACCAATTTTTCTTCCGGCAATTGCGCAAAAGCTTTCAATACTGTCTCTATATTATTTTCCGGTTCTATCCTGGCCACTTTGAAACAGTATGTCCTTTTTATCAATCCGTATGTTTCATACAACTTACCGCCATCTTCAACAGCAAAAGCATTATCACCACCGTACTCTATCAATTCTGAATTCCGGTGATACACCTCTTTTACAAAATCCTTTATACCCTGATTGTCCGAGATGCACACATCGGCATATTTAGCTGCCAGCCTGCGCGCATATCCTATCATTCTTTGAGAAAAGGAATTGAATTTTTCGCGCCGGTTGTCCAATCCATCCAGATTGACTATCACCTTCTTTTTAGAAAAAAGACGAAAGAATGGCAATACGAATGAACCGACAGTTCCAAGCGACAGAATCCCTTGACAAGTAAAGTACGCGTGAACGATAGATAAAGAGTCGTAAAACACAGACTGCCATCCATTGGCATGAAGCGGTATGTAAATCAGTTCAGCACCTTTATAATCAGCAAGATGTTTGCTGTATGTTTTAGAGGAACAATATACTTGATACCGGAATTCTTTGCATTGCTTATGCTCAAGCAGATTTTCTACAAGTGTTTCATATCCTCCATAACAAGCAGGAACACCTACTGTACCCACAATTGCTATTTTCTTCATAAGTTCTCCTGTTAATTCCTCATTCATGCATCCATGCCGAAAGTTCTGTCCTGAATCGTTCCATTTCTTCGCGATGTACATAATTGTTCCAGTCATCGTCATCGAAAAATGATGTGATGCCATGTCGCTCTATGGTTGCAGACAGAGTTCGGGCAAAGCAGTTTCCCGCATCACTTTCGTTATCTGCCAATACTCCAAAGCTCGGGAACTTTGTCAATACCTGTTCAAAGTAGGGAATATGACTTGCGATGATAGGTTTCCGGAAATAGAAGGCCATTTCCAAAATTCCGCTTTGCGATGTCTTTCGGTATGGCAACGCCACGTAACTGCACTTTGTGTAGAGAAAAACCAGTTCATCATCATTGATATGCCTCAGTATGACATGGAACAATGAAGAATCTCGGGGTTTTACCCTATCAATGGCATGATCAAAATCTTTTCCGGCAATGACTACATTTATCTCTTGGCAGATATCCGAATTCAATTTGTTCACCGCATCAATAAGTATGTCTATCCCCTTGCTGATATTGATGTTTCCAAAAAACAAGATATTAATTTTCTCTGCGATAATGGCACCAAGCACATCTTTTCCGACTTCCGGCGTTCTGCAGTTTTTCCCGAACTGATACCTGAAATGCGGGACTTTCAGCCGCAAGCCTGCAAAGTTGTATTCATCAAGAAATCTGTCTGTACGGTCCGAGTGCACTATTACGTTTCTAATTCGGCATTCGTATAAATTGCGGAATGCCTGCTTGATTCTTTTATTACCATCAATATTCTGGGCTATGGCTTCGTGTATGTCAATCAAGTGTTTGGGCGCAAGCGAAACAATCCACATGAACGGCAAGTCTATCTTGTTTCCGTAAGTCAGGTAAATGAAACAGTCAGCTCGATGCAACCATACAAACCGAATCAGCCTCAGGTAATTCATGATAAGGCATCCCAATTTGCGGAATATGCAGCCACGATACTGATTGCAGAAGAAAGTCCGTTTGCCTGTTTCCTCATAGTTAGATAAAACCCGGATTTCTGCATCCGGTATATCATGAAGCACCTTCACAAACGCATCGTTATAGTAATGCATTCCACAATGTATGCCCAAATAATCTACGATATAGATATTCATGGTTTGGCAGTAATAAAGTCACATAGGTTTGAAATCATCTGTATTTGTCGGAATCTCTGATTCCTCCTTATAGCGGTTACAAATGAACCGAGCCGGTATCCCTGCCCATACCTGATAGGGGGGTATATCCTTGTTCACAACAGAACCGGCTCCTATTACGGCACCGTTGCCGATTGTTACGGGTTTAACAAAGATGGTATTCACTCCAATATAACAGTTCTTACCGATATGAATTTCACCCCTATAGTAGGCATGCTCTCTCAAATTACCGGTATCATAAAAATGGGTTAGCAGTACTGTTCCGTTAGTGATTGTTGTACCATTCCCAATATAAATATCTTCCGGATGAATTCCGTCTATCACAATTTTTCCCACTAAAGTTCCCTTGCCTAAATTTACCCCAATCATCCTATATATGTCAGCTCTTTGTGCCATTGTAAGCAAAAAATTGTTGGCTATAAAGCGCAAGAATAGTCGCCATATTCTTTTGAAGCTTCTTGTAGGCTTGGCTCTTACTATATTTTTTTCAGCAACGCTGCGTATCCCCCCCCATTTTTAACAAATATTAATATTATTATAACAGGAATTCTTAGGATTATGTATGCAACTCTAAAAGACTTGTATTTTAACCCCCTATTGTATTTTTCCAAATACAGCCTTTTAGATTCATAAATATTCTTCAGTCGGTTTGCAGACCAAACGGTAGATGACGCAACATCACTTCCTCCTTCTAAATGTACAATTTCCGGTCCGGGAATTATAATCCTTTTATATCCTGCTTCCATCATTCTGCGTTGCCAGTCCACTTCCTCGCAATACATAAAGAAGCGCGGGTCAAATCCTCCCAATTCTTCATATACATAGCGGGGAACAAACAGATCCGCACCTGTAATATAATCCACTTCTTTGGAAAATGACACGTCTTCAGGATGATGAGTTTCTTTATCTTTCAGAAATCTCAGATATTTAGCCGTCAATTCTTTCAGTTCGCTTTTCAGGGTAATAAATTTACCATAGGAATGGATATTGCTCCCATTGGCATTTCTCAGAATGGTACCCAGTGCTCCCACTTTCTCATTCGTACTCCTGCAATAATCATAGAACAGTTTAACGACATTGTTTTGCAGCAATGTGTCTGAATTGAGGAAAAACAGATATTTCCCGGCTGCGCGTGCCATTCCTAAATTATTGGCTTTCCCGAACCCTAAATTCTCTTGACTGGCAACAAGCTTCACTTGCGGAAATTCATTCTCCAACATATCTTGTGACCTATCTTTTGAATCATTATCAACCACAATGACCTCAAACTCGATGTCTTGGGTCTGTCGGTAGATGCTGATTAAACAATTGCGCAACAAGTCGCAAGTGTTGTAACTGACTATTATAATTGATACTTCCATTGTTGCTTTTTATAAAGTCTCATTGTCGTTTTCTTGTGGAAAAAATGTATCAGGATGTTGAATGGCGAATAACGGATAAAAAACCAATGCTACACAAATACTGTTTTCAGAGAAAAGGGTATCATTGCAGAGAAAGACAAGCATTGCCACAAATGCCAACAGCATATATTTCATGAATGTGCGGCTTTCGCCATCCTTTACTTCATTTGTTTTCTTGTATAATGAACGGTACAATCCAAAATAAATCAGCAACAAAACCACTCCTCCTCTGGCAAGCGTACCGAAAATTCCAATATCAGCTAAATAGAAAGCACCTCCGAAGAAAGTATGAAATCCGAATGTGCGGAAGTGAGCCGACAGATTACCGAATCCCAACATAAAATTATCAACTATATACGGCATCACTTTATTTATAGATTCTATACGTGCCATGGTAGAACTGTCACGAGTATTCAATCCATCAAGAATGGTGGTGAATTTCAAAAAAAAACGTTCATCAATCATCGTCAACACAACGATGCCTATCATTGGTAACAGTGCAATAGCCATTCTTTTTAGTGACAATCCTTTCATCCGTATAAAATAGGCTGCAAAAACGATGGCTACCGCTGCTTGTGGCTGTCGACCTTTACTGACAAAACACAGATAGAACATCAGCAGCAAGAAAGGAAACCAATTCTTCTTGGCAGTGGGCGCATCCAAGAACTTTATGAGATAGTAAATATAGGATATAAGCATCAAGCCACCACAAACATTCAGTTTAGCCCCCTTTATTTTATCAATAATGGCTGTTGTTTCTATCAGATAATTAGAAGTCAGGAAAGGTTTTACCGTAATATGGTTGATGCCGAAAAAGAAAAAGGCAATGATAGACATTACAGCTATCCAAAGATTGAGCCGATTTACTTGTCGCAACAATAATCTATAGTCATAATTGAGCTGATAAAGCACAAAGCCAAACAGAATGACCGAACAATATCGCAACGAAGCCACACCCATATAGAAAGGTTGTCCGAATATTACGGAACTTTTGTATGATGCATAGATAGGAAACAAAATGCAATATGCACCTATAAACCATGTAACAGCCGAACGGCTTTTTCCCAAAACAAACTGCTTCGTGAAAGCATAAAGTCCGATTGCAAGCATCCCGAAGTGACATACTATAAGAAGTGTCGGCATTCCGAAAAACTGGAACACATCGACTATATATAGTAAAATTAGAAATATTAGGTATTTCATTTTTTCTTCCCTGAATTTTACCAGTAGCACCCGTTTTCTATTTTACTTCCATTTTTTATCCGTTCATTTACATTTGGACGAATCCAATGCTCATTAATGAATCCGGCATATTCCGGTTGGTCTTTAATCCACCGGTTTCCATAAACTCCGAAGAGCATTTGAAGCCACCCTGCAAGATGTATACCTATTTTTCCACTGCGCTTGACGTGGGCTGCAAGACTCATCCCATAGGCTCCACAGCCAATGAGGGCAACGTCATAGCCACACTTGTCAATCTCGGCTTTCATAAACTCCAAAGCTTCAAACCAATCTTTGAAAGGTACTTTTTCACCGGCTACAGATTGTACAGCCTTGATGCATATCAATTCCTTGAATTCCGGAAGAACATCAGGATTTTCGAATAGAAGTTTTCTGTGGTTATGATATTGGGAAGCTATAGACTCCACAAACGGATGTACCACCAATACCCGTTTCCCTTCAAGTTCCTTAGTCCATGGTTTTTCCCATAAGAAAGGGGCGTAGAAAGCGTCAAGGTCGACCCGCTTACAGTTCCCGAGCTCCTCTTTAAGATATTTTTCTTTGTCAATATAAGATGCCAATACATCTATCTGTCTGCAATCTTCCAAAGCGAGTTTCACGAAATTCTCCACTATGCTTCTTTCTTCAGGGAATACGCCGGAATTTTTGTGGAGCAAACGCCCGGTTCCTTCTATATCAATGTCTATTTTCCCTTGGATATGCTTTATATAGTCATTAAACGCCAATCCTCTACTGTCAATTATGTATGCTATTATATTGCTTAGCTCAATAGTACCGAATTTTGCAAGCATCAAGCCTTTGCATCCTGCGTTTTCATGAAGCAGGCTGGCAATATAATCATTTCCCTCCTGACCGATAAAATCACAGAATTCATCGGTTCTCCATGTATAGCTTCTATCTTTCAAGAGCTTGCGCAAAACCTTCAAGGTAAATCTTAATGGTTGGTTCATATTTATAGTTGTAAAAAATGAGTAATATCTGTCATTGGTTCTGTTTCAAACTGCTTGAATTCTTGTCTTGTCCATCCGCTTTTCATAGGTTTTGCTGGAATTCCTGCATATATTGTGTTGGCCGGAATATCTTTAAAGTCTGCATTTACTAATGAATTAGACGCAATAATGCTACGACTTGGTATATAAGTACCTTTCAAAATTGTAACTCTCTGACAACACCAGACATCGTTACCAATATAGACGGCTTGTTCCGACTCATTCAACTCACCAGTTTCAATATTAATCATTGTATGAAAGTCGGTATCAAAAATACTCACTTCCCATGATGAAGAAAAATTATCTCCAATTTCTATATGCTTGCGAGAACAGATTTTAAATGAAGACGTAATGCCAAAGTTCTTCCCAAATTTTATAGAACCTTTTTTTGCAATCTCGATAGAACTGTAATTTCCCAAGTAGCCTGGTCCCATAAATTGTATAGATCCTTGGATTTTTAGGTTAACCTCATTCTTGTTTCCACAAATACCGGTCGTTTTTAACCCCAACCGTATCATTCCAGGATGAATGGAAAGGGAACAAATCTCTATTTTTCCCGAAAGGCTTTCTATTTTACAATTATAGACCCAAATGGGCAATTGTATAAATTGCACGAAAGGTAGTTGGGCATTTATACGTATAGTATCTATCCAGTCTACGGAAAAGACATTTCTTTGTATACGCCAAAGCCGTTTGATAAGTGTTCGCAAACTATTCATCTTTTTCGCAAATATTTATCCTTATTCCGCATATTCTCCTCTTGGAAATATGTAACCGTTTTCTTTTTTCTGAAAGTTCTTTGCCGGGCTGAATTGTGAAAGTTTCATTGCCTTGTATCCATCCTTATTTTCAATACAATAAAGTGGAATATTATATACTACTGATACCCAAGTAGAGAAAGAGGATAGAGGCCCGATTATGTATCGGCATTTAGAAAGTGCATACAAATCTTCGGAAACAGACATTCCTTGAATGAGTATGCAGTGTAATTCTTTGAATTTGTCAATCACAATATTTCCGTTGGTTGAGATATAAAATACAATCTTTTGTGTTGACGGAAATCCATCGACTATGGCTTTCATATAATGAAGATACTCTTCTTCCGTGAAATAATATTGTCCGTTTCGCCAATACTTGTAATCTCCCCAGCGTATGTGTACTCCTATCCTAATTGCATCAACCGGAAGCTGCGAATAGATTGTATCAACCTTTTCTTGTATTTCTTTTCGAGGTCTGAACAAGTTTTGCAGACAGAGCCTTATTGATGAGTAATTTTCATCAATATACCATGACTCATGTCCCACAACCAAATTCAGTTTTCCGAAGCTCAAGTATCGCACAATAGGATAAACGAATTCAACATGCTGATTTAGAAAGATTCGTTTCACAGCAGCCAATATTTTCAAATACCTTTTGAGTCCGACACGATTTGCAATTCTCGCGGCATACAAGGGAAAAGAGACATATTCATTCTTTTGCAAGTATGGATAATCTTCAATTGTAATATCTGGAACAAGCACTTTCAATTTTTCAGCATTGGCAATAGCCCGTTTCAGATAATAAAGATATGCAAAAAAGCGGTTGCAAGTTTGTCCTGCATTATCTACTATAATGTTCATATTGATTATTGGGGGGAGATTGTCATTTCAATCCGCCTGTTTTTTGATTTTATACAGAATGAATTGTTTCACTAATTTCCTTTCACTGCAGCTGAAACCACTGAAATATATAATAATGGGATTCAGCAAAAGACAAAGTATGATTACCATAAATGGCCGATAGAAAGATGCTTCTTCAAAACGCCATATCAGAAATGGGATAATAATCCCCAGCACAAAAACAAACACATCTTTCATCAAGACCTCCTTTAGATATCTGCCTATAGGGAAATGTACCGTCTTGTGACATATATACAGTAGGGCAATGCAGATAAATATCGACATCACACATGAGACTATTATTGTTGTTTCAGGACGAAAACCCCAATATAGGCACATATATGACAAGGGAAAAACAGTCAGTTGCAATATCCCCACCGTCAACTGATAACCTTTTATCTCTCCCGTTGCTTGGATGACAGTCTGCAACGTTCCAGACATTGATTGAAACAATACATTCAACAGAATTAATCGCGAGAATACAGTTAAATATTCAGGGACTTCAACAAGCCACAGGTCCAATAAGTAAGGAAGCTCGACCCATATAGGAAGACAGATATAAAAGAACAGGAAAAATGATATTTTAGAGCTTTGTATTACCAACCTTATCATTGCATCATTTTCTTGAGACGCATATAATTTTATTATCTGAGGAATAGATGCCCCCTGGAAATTGTAAACAAATCCGGCCAAGGCTGTTTTTATCTGCATTGCTACTCCTCTGGCGGCATTTATTGTCGGTCCACAAAAATTGTTGAGTATAATGTTTACGCCTTGATCTGATGCAGAACCGGCAATATTGCCGATTAAGCTCCAAGAAGTATAACTTGACAGTTGCTTGAACATGGCTTTGTTCCAATAAAGTCTCCAATGTGTTTCTTTATAACTTCTGTAGCAATAAATTCTATAAGCGGATGTTGTGACAATCACGGTTAAAAGCATAAACAGACCATAATACAATAATCGGATATTTTCTGTCATGAAGATGATAGATGCCGCAGAAGCTAATTTCAGAAGAGCATCGATAATGCTGATGACTGCATATACATAAAAGTTCTCATGCGCATTTAGCATCGCATTAAATGGAATTTGCGTTATCGTGAAAAAAGTAGCTATAATGGACAATTGAAAAACCCAGAAGGCTGTTTCTAATTTTTCTATAGGAATACTTAGATAATTATATATAAGATAGCTTCCAACAATGTCTGCTGCTATTGCTATAGCTATGGCAATGAGAACATGAATATTCAGGGTCATTATAAAAATGTTGTTCAGATGTATTGTCTCACCCTTTCCTAATTCATACGCAAGAAAGCGTTGAGTCGCCTGCCCCATAGCTGTATTCAAAAAAGAGAATAATATCAAAATACCGCCAAGCACATTGTATATACCGTAATTTTCTATTCCGAGATTCTGTAGGACTATTCTGGAAGTATAAAGATTTACCGCAATAACAAATAGCATCCTCACAGACATAAGCAAGGTATTTTTTGCTATTCTCTTTGAGCTATATACATTTTTCATTACTGATTATTCTGTCGGCCAGCGCCGAATTTTGACACAACACGGGAAAACGCCCCATGGTAATTTCCTGCTAAAAAAGGAATTCCCACTCCAGCCACACTATATGCTATCCACCACCAATGATTGTTCACAGCTACAGTAGGAAAGCAAGCTAAATCACTGATTGGCAAATCATAAACTAATATGATAATCAAAGACACCAATTTGAAAGAACAAAAATGAAATATCAAAATGCTCAAAGTACGCTCCCCTAAACGGTCGCAGAAACGGGCAACCCGTCCAGTGTGTTTCACTATCCATTGAGCCAATGTCATTATCGAATACCAACCCATCAAGGCGCATACACAGAAGATGAGGGGATTGCGTATAGAGTAATCTACCAAACTATAGCTTCCCCATGTTGTCGCCGTGATGATTAGCATAAATGTACATATTAATGCGGGTAATGGTCTGTAGGCTATCATATATTGTTTTCGAGCCAAGATGCAACCCATATAAATGAGACTCATGCAACCCAAATCCCTATGCAGCATACGCGGTACTTTTGTTTGTGTACCGACAATGAATGTCAACAGCAAAATAACAATGGTCACCACGCCGGTGATTATTATCCGCTTGTTTCCGGTAGCTATCTTGGAAACTAAAAAGTCCAATAGAAGAAGACAAATGCTACTGACAAACAAACTTGTAAGAAACCAAGTCGCTCCCAACAAAGGTTCCGGCATTGCTAAGGTAATGACAGCTCTTGCTGCTTTAAGGCACAACGGCAGATTATAAAGCGTCTCGTACCCCCCCCCGTTAACTTTAGTTAACATTGTAATGCCTAATAAATTATGAATTGCTATAAAAATGAATCCCCATTTCACAAAAGGGAAATAGAGTCCTTTGATGCGTTTCAGTATAAAATCTTTTTTGTGCAGCACATTGTTTTCTTTGTAGAAATATCCCGATGCCAGATAGAACAGTGCCATGTGGAACAAATAGATGTAATCATGCAATAACTGAGGACAACCGGAATGGCCTATTACCATCAGAATAATTCCGATGCCCTTGGCGACACTGATTTGCGTATTATGTCGCTTATCCAGCAACATTTTCATAGAATAAGTCAGAATGAGTTTTGGCTTTTATATCGTTTCTCCTATACGCCATTTTTGGATGCTAACCAATAATCCACCTCTCTATATTCCTCGTCTTGTTGCTGAAATTGATTCCTATCTTGAACAACTTCCGCGGATCCGCCTCGAAGGGGCGGGCGTAGTGCTTCTCCTCTATCTGGGCGATGGCCTCTTCGGCGGTGCCTTCCAACTTGAATTCCATCACGTAGATGTAGTCCGTAGTTTTTACCACGAGGTCAACCCGTCCTTCGGACGTATGATATTCTGCCTGGGTATAGAAACCTACCAGCTTGAAGACGATGAAGAGCACGTTCTGGTAGTGCCGTTCCAGCTCGCTCACCAGCTCGTAGGGGGTGTCGGCGAAGAAGCTTTGCAGGCGTTTGAGAAAGGCTTCGAGGTGTCCTTGTTCAATTTCCCGGACGAATTTCTGTATCTCGAACGACGCTTCTATCTTCGAGAAACGGGTGTAGAACGGTATCAGGAATTTGATGAATCCTTCCTCCACTTCCCGGTTGGGGAAGCCAAGACGATAGAGACCGAAACGTTTGTCGTATCCCTTGATGGTGAGATATCCGCTCTGGAAGATGACCGGTATGGGCTCCTCGTCGCCGTAGATGCTGTTCAGTACATCGGCATCGGTCTCCTCGTGCGCCATGCGCTCCAGGTCGTAATGATTGTTTTTGAGCAGTTCCACCAGATAGGTCGGTGTGCCTGTCTCGAACCAATAGTTGCCGAACTCTTTCTTCTCGAATGTGTTGAGCAAGCTGAAAGGATTGTAGATGCCTTCACAATTGTAGGTAAAGTGATAACCGTCATAACAGGTTCGCAGCTCATTGCATGCCTCCTCGTACGTCATTTCTTGTGCTGCGGCCAATTCATGGATTTCTTCCTCAAAGGTTTCGTGCATCTCTTCTTCGGTTATGCCACAGAGGTTAAGAAAACGTCTGTCCATGGAGATGTCGTTCAGATTGTTCAAGTCGCTGAACACGCTGACCTTTCCGAACTTGGTAACCCCGGTGAGCAAGGCGAACTTGATGCAGCCGTCCATGGTCTTCAGCACCCCGTAGAAGGGTTTCAGCGTGTTGCGGAATTCGCGTTGCAGGTCGTGGTTGCCGATGGCCTGCAGCAGGGGCTTGTCGTACTCGTCGATGAGGATGGCCACGCGCTCGCCAGTCTGTTCGCAGGCACGACGAAGTACGCCGGCAAAGCGCAGTGCAAGGGTGCTTTCCGTAGGAGACGTTCCGTACAGGTTTTCCCATTGGGCTATATTGTCATTCAGAATCTTGTCCAGACTGTCCGGTGTATCGTACTTCCCGATGTTCAGGTCCAGATGCAGCACGGGGCGTTTCACCCAGTCCTTCTCCAGCCGTTCCATCGCCAGTCCCTCAAAGAGTTCCCGCTTGCCTTGGAAGTAGGCTTCTAAGGTAGAGAGAAGCAGGCTCTTGCCGAAGCGGCGCGGGCGGCTCAGGAAGTAATAACGACCGCTGCTCACCAGCTGGTGGATAAGAGCCGTTTTGTCTATATAGACATAGCCGTCCTTGCGTAGACTTTCAAAATTCTGTACCCCAATCGGATAAATTCGTTGCTGCTGTTCCATATCTTTTGTTTTTTCCACGTTTCCTTATTGCAAAGAAACAAATTTTATTCTGATATTCCTAACCGTTCCGCCTTAATATCCCACAAATCATCAATGTCCGGTTTGAAGAACAGATTCTATCACATACAAATCAACTACTTTTTCCGGCCCCGCGTCATCAGCATATTGTTGATGTGCTGCCTCACGTTGTCCACCTTGGCACCCGAAGTCAGTTGGCCGGCAAAGGGAAGCAGAACGTTGATGAAGGCGGCCTTCACCACCGTATCCTTGCCTACGTGGGGTTCGGCGAGCATCAGCTCCACTACACCCGCCAAATCGTGGGCAGTGGTACACTCGCCAAGAAGGCGCACATATTCGTGAACTTTCTTCACATCGGGCACGTATGTATAGAGATGACACTCCGTGTCGTTCAGACTATCGATGCCCTCTTCCTTTTCGGGGCTGGCGGCGACCCCTGCAAACCGGTCGCCATAGAAGTTCTGAACGGCGGTAGCGGCCGCAGGGGCTATCGTATTAGTACCGCCGAATATGTTTATCTCAATTGTTGGTTTGTCGTTAGTATTTAAATCTTTCATCTCCATTTATCAGATTTTTTTCAATAAATTATCAATAGATACAGGGCAGTCATCAACAGAATATAAATGCCTTTTAATGGATTAGTTTTTCCACTTTCCCCGCCATATCTTTGTCAGCACATTTCAACGCAATAAATAACTAAAAAGCAATTCATGCCATGAAAGAATCCATCATGTCTTTCTTCAACGCTCCCATCACCAACAAGGTGCCTGCAGGAGTGTGCAGTGTAGCCGGGCTACACACCTATATCTCTTCCAGCCCCCACCTCCGGGAAGTGACCCAAAGAGTAAGGTCCGATGCGGAAAACGACAAGGTATTCCGACGAAAAAAGCAGACACTGCTGCCCTACGTCACGCCTGCCGGGATATTTTCGTACTGTAGGGAGCAGAGCATCCTGGTGCCGTCCGGTCTCTTCGTGATAGACATCGACCACTTTGCTTCCCGGCAGGAGGCCGAGGTCTGGCGCGACCGCCTCTTTGACGACGATGTGCTGCACCCCGACCTGGCCTTCGTAAGCCCCGGCGCCAAAGGAGTGAAACTTTTTGTACCCTATCGGCTCAGCCTCACGGAGACACTGGAGCAGTCATTTGACAACGCCGTGCACGCAGCCTGGGACTACCTGGAGTGGCGGCACGGACTGAAAGCCGACACCGCCAACGCCGATATGTCCAGAGCCTGCTTCCTGGCATACGATGAGGAATGCAAGGGGAGAATTGAAAATTAAAAATTAAAAATTGAAAATTAAAAATTCAGAGACATGAACGATATCAATCTTTTGGAGCAATGGGTAATTGCCATAGAACAAGCGGGGGCCAACCTCGCACCTACTTATCAAGAATACATGCCGCTGGCGTTTGCCGTGGCCAACAGTTGCGGAGAGCCGGGCCGGAGCCTGTTCCAGCGCATCTGCCGGATATCCGACAAATATCGGGCGGAAGATGCCGACAAGCTATACGACCATGCCTTGAAGAACGGACGGGGAAAGAATTCCCTGGGCACCGTCTTCCATCTGGCCGAACAGGCCGGAGTGCGCCTCGACAAGAAACTTGCAAACTTGCAAAACTTGCAGCCCCCCTCATACACGCACACGCGAGAGAGCACCGAAGCAGGCACCCCAAAAAACAACGGCGTAAAACAAACGTCCGACCGCCCGCCCCTGCCCTGCTTCCCGGATTACCGGTGGCCGGCCTTCCTGCAGCAAGTGACAGACTGCGGAGACACGCCCGCACAGCGGGACTTACTGCTACTGGGAGCGATAACCGTATTCGGAGCCACCGTCAACCGGCTGATGAGCTTCTCCTACGGACGGAAAAAAAAGTACCCATGCCTGCAAACCTTCGTCATCGCCCCACCCGCCTCCGGAAAAGGCGCATTGACATGGGTGCGCCGGCTGGCCGAGCCCATACACGACGCACTGATGGAAACCTACAGCGAGAAAATGAAAAGCTACCGCCGCGAAAAAGCACAATGGGACGTACTGGGCAAAGAAAAAAGCCGGATATCCGAACCTGAACCGCCACGCATGAAGATGTTCCTCATTGCCGGAGACAACTCGGGAGCGGGCATGCTGGAGAACCTGATGGATGCCGATGGCGCCGGACTCATCTGCGAGACCGAAGCCGACACCGTGAGCACAGCCATAGGGTCGGACTACGGACACTGGAGCGACACGCTGCGAAAGAGCTTCGACCACGAACGCCTGGCCTACAACCGGCGCACCAACCATGAATATCGCGAATGCCGTGCATCCTACCTCGGCATACTCATCAGCGGCACTCCCGCGCAGGTGAAGCCCCTCATACCCTCGGCGGAGAACGGGCTCTTCTCCCGGCAAGTGTTCTACTACATGCCGTCCATTCACAAGTGGGTCGACCAGTTCGACTCCGCAGACACCGACTACGACCTTCTGTTCAGCAGCTGGGGCATCCGGTGGAAACAATGCCTCGATGCCCTCACAAGCTCTGTAAGCGGCATCTGCCTGAAGCTCACCGACGAGCAGAAGAAGGAGTTCAACCTCCACCTCTCACGCGTGTTCCAACGGGCGGACATAGCCCACGGCGACCGGATGAAAAGCACCGTGGCACGTATTGCCATCAACGCCTGCCGCATCATGAGTATCGTGGCCTTGCTGCGCTCGCTGGACGCGCTGCTGATGTCTGATGCCACCCATAGCAACGGCAGTACCCCCCTGCAGACGGACTTCACGGTGCAGGCACTGATGTCCTGCCAGGGGCTCTCCCCCTCGCCCGGCATTCCGCAAGAGAATGTGCAGGACGGAGTGGTGCCCCAATTCGACCTTACCGCCACCGACGAGGATTTCCGGGCCGTGCTGTCGCTCGTGGAGCCTCTGTACCGGCATTCATGCCATGTACTTTCGTTCCTTCCGGCAGACGACATGGCACAAGCGCAGGAGATGCCTCAAGAAGCGTTCCTGGACCAGCTCCCCCTCTGCTTCACCCGCAGCCAAGCTATCGAGGAAAGCGTCCGGTGCGGAATACCTCTCAACACGCTCGACTCGATGCTGAAACGGATGACCGACAAGGGGCAGCTGGTGAAGACCGGTCGGGGCGAGTATAAGTTTCCTTGAAAAACGGCTGCTCACGCATACGCACGTGTGTGTGAGGGGAAGCCCCGCAAGCTTGCAAGTTTGCAAGTTTTTCATATCAGGCAGTTCACTGAATTTTATTCCCCGGTAGGGGAAACATTTTTCACCAATAGGCAAAAAAAAAGATGGCTACATTCCGACCCGTTTCCATGAAGAAGAGCGAACTTGCCCTTCTCTACTTTCCCCAATCAGCCCCCCTGGTAGGCACCAACCGGCTGATGCGCTGGATTTACAGTTGCCCTCCCTTGATGCTGGAGCTGGAGGCCATCGGCTATCACCGCTCGCAGAAGTACTTCACTTCCAGGCAAGTGTCGCTGATTACGCACCACTTGGGTGACCCGTAGGGCGAAACCCATAGGAACCCATAGGAATCCATAAGCGGCTTTCAAGGGCGGGGTATCTTTGCAGCAACAAAACAAGTTCACAGAAACTGTTTTAAAATCCGTTTAACCGTAAAAATTTTATCGCTTATGGGACTCAAAGTAAAAGCCCGTCAGACCAAACTGACAGTAGGCCCCTCGGCAGGGCAGTATCGCTTCATCATGCAGGCAGAAATCTACAGCACGCTGAAGCAAGAGAAAGTTATTTCCGAAGCCTCCATGCGTTCGGGACTCCCCAAGGGAACCGTCAATGCAGCCTGGGAAGCCATCGGTGAAGTAATCAGGGCATGGACCACCGAAGGCCACTCCGTCACCATCCCCGGGCTGGGCACCATGCGCTTCGGCGTGCAAGCCGATGCCGTGTCCAAAGTGGAGGATGTAAGTACCGGACTCATCAGTACGCGCAAGGTCATCTTCACCCCAAGTACCGCCATCAAGCAGGAATTGAAGGATACCTCCATCAACATCACCTGCTACGACAAGGACGGAAACGTCATCAAGCAAGTGACGTCATCCGATCCCGGCAACGTGGATGGCGGAAGCGAAAACCCCGACGGAGGCTCCGATGGAGACCAGAGCGAAAATCCTTTGGGATAAGGTAAAATCCCCTTCCATTTTTAATTTTCCATTTTTAATTTTCCATTTTTAATTTTTAATTTTTAATTACCATGTCCGATTCTACCGCCAAGAAAAAGATTACCTGGAAAGACATCATCAATGCCATTATCCAGGCCGCCATTGCAGCGCTCACGGCATTGGGCGTAACCAGTTGTTCACCTGCCATGATACAGATGCTGCCATGATACAGGAAACCTATCCCATGACTGTAGGCGGGGAGGAAGTGCTCAGCGAGCGCGAACTCCTCGCCGGAGTGGAGGACGGGTTGATGATGGACTCCACCGACTCGGTGCGCTACATCATCCTGCACTGCTCCGCCACCCGCTGCGACCGCGACTATACCGTGGAGCAGCTCTTGCACGACCATCGTGCCCGCGGCTTCCGCACCATCGGCTATCACTTCTACGTCCGCCGCGACGGAACCGTCAGCCAGCACCGCCGCCTGCTCGAGGTAGGCGCCCACTGCCGTCCCTTCAACCGGTGCTCCATCGGCGTGTGCTACGAAGGCGGACTGGATGCCGAAGGGCATCCCGCCGACACGCTCACCCCGGAACAGACCGACCGGCTGGAACGTCTGTTGCTGAAACTGCTGAGAACTTTTCCGAAAGCACAGCTCAGAGGGCATCGCGACATGCCGGGAAGTGTGCCCAAAGCATGTCCCTGTCTCGATTGCCGAGACGTGTTCCGAGCCATTCTCTGAAAACCAGCGGTTTATGCATGTCACTTCCCGTCAGGCCGTACATCCCTGCTTTCAGCAGGGATGCGGCCTTTTTCTGTACATGGCCGCCATACATCCCCGTGAGCGACGGAAGGTTCAACTGAAATATCACGCCCTCTTCCCTCAACTCCCGATAATCGGGCATCTCCATGTACACATAGCGTTCGGGATGCGCCAACAAAGGATGATAGCCCCTGCTCCGGATGCGCTGCAACAGGGAGTGCAGGTTCATGGGCGGATTGAAGCAGGAGGTTTCTACCAGCAGGCAGCGTCTGCCGTTTTCATGCAAAGGCAGCACGTCATCTTTCTCCAACCGTTCTTCGAACAGAGAGTCCAGCATGTTTTCTGCGGCCAAAGCCAGTTCTATGCTGCCGCCATAGCTTTCCTCCAGCTCCCGGAACCTCGTCCGCAGGCTGTCGGTGGTGTTGGGCACATCTTCCATGATATGAGGTGTGAGCCATACTTTACGCACGCCCTGCCGTTCCATCCCGTCCAATATCTGCAGGGATTCTTCCAGAGTCCTTACCCCATCGTCCACTCCGGGAAGGAGGTGGCTGTGGCAGTCGGTCAGCCCCCGCAGGATGCCGCTTTGTGCCACGGACCGGGATGTATGAAAGAACAGCATATTGCCTATTTGTTTTCTTTATCGCCATAATAGGAGGCGTAGCCGTAATGATAACTGTAGCGGTAGCCGTAACGGCTGCCGGTGCTTTCCGTACCGTTGAGTATCATGGAGAGATTTTTAAAGCGCTTGCCGGTGTAGATGTTTTCCAGTTCGGGAAGCATGGAGCGGTCCAGCAAGCCGGAGCGGACCACGAAAATGGTGCAGTCAGCCCACTTCTCTATAATCTGCGTGTCGGCCACGATGTCGACGGGCGGACAGTCGATGAAGATATAGTCGTACTCAGGGCGCAAGGCTTCCAGCAGGGTGGCCAGGCGGCCTTCCTCCCATAGCTCTGTAGGATTGGGAGGCACGGTGCCGATGGGAAAGACATGCAGGTTGTCGTATTTCCCGTAGTGCACAATCGCTTCTTCCGGGTTGTCTATGCGGCTGGCCAGGTAGTCGCTCATCCCCTTGGAAGGAGAGCCGACATAGGCGGAGACAGAACCATGGCGCAGGTCGCCGTCAATCACGAGTATTCTCTTCTTCTTGATGGCGAAGCTCATGGCGATGTTCATGGAGAGGAAAGACTTTCCACTGCCGGGGTTGAACGAGGTCAGCACAAACACATTCCGGCGGCTGTCCTTGCCGGTCATGAAGTCGAGGTTGGAGCGCAGCACGCGAAATGCCTCGTTGACGACGTTGCGGCTGCCCTCCTTCACCACGATGGCATCGGCAGGTTGCTGTCCGCTTTTCCCCGGTTTCCATTTCTTTCGCGCAACGGCATCATATTGGGGAATTTCGCCGATGAAGGGTACACTCAGGCTCTCCAGGTCCTTGCGCCCGCGCACCCGGGTATCCGTGTTCTCCCTGATGAAGATGACAACTGCCGGCAGCAGCAGCCCGATGCCGAAAGCCACCAGCAGGATGTTGAGTTTACGGGGCGCAGTGGGCAGAATACTGCCGCGCGGAGCAGTAATCACACGAGTGTTGTAAGCCGTGAAGGCCTGGGAAAGCTCGTTCTCTTCACGCTTCTGGAGCAGATAAAGGTAAAGCTCTTCCTTCACCTTCTGCTGGCGTTCCACGGAGAGCAGGTATTTGGCCTGGTTGGGACTGGAGGCCAGCTGCCCGGTGGTGGCCACCTCCTGCTGGCGGATACTTCTGATTTGAGTGTTCAGGGACACTATCAGATTGTCTACCGACTGTATGATGGTCCGTTGCATACTCTGCAGCGAACTGGTCAGGTTCTTTACCAACGGATTCTTTTCGCTACTGTTCGCCATCAGGCGGTTGCGGTCCAGCACCATACTGTTGTATTCTCCTATCCGCCCCTCTATATTGCCGTCATCTATACCCGAATTGGCAGGCAAGGGCTGGTTCAGCTGCTTGCCGTTCAGCTCGCTACGGATGTAACGGGCAGTGGCCAGACGGTTGTTCAGGTCCAGCAGCACTTTCTTGTTTTCGGCAGACTGTGCCATGTAAAGGGAGGAAGCCGCCTGCACGTCGGGCATCAGGTGTTCGCTCTTGTAGCCTGCTATGTTTTCGTCCACATGTCCTAATTCATTCTCTATCACCCCCAGTCTGTCGCCGATGAACTGCGAGGTGCTGATGGCAATCTGGTTCTTGTCCTGAATCCATTTCTCGTTATAGACCCCAATCAACGTGTTCAGGATGTCTTCCGCTTTCTGTACGGAAGGGTCGTCTATGCTGAGATTGATGATGGTGGCTTTCTCGTCGCCCAGTTCGGCATGCAGTTTGTTTATATAATAATCGGTAACCACCTGCACGTCGGCCTTGCTGTAACGAACGGGCATGCCGATGAATTCGTCGGTCAGCCAAGGAGTGACAGTAAGCACCAGGCTTCCCGCCGAAGTGCGTATGGAGTCGCCCATACTGCCGGAGTAGGCCTCGTCCGTCTTTTCGCCGGACACTTCGAAATCAGAAAGGGTGAATGTGGCCGAGTCCGACAGTTCGATAGTAAAGTCCACCGGCAGGTCAGCCTTGCTGCTGAAGGCCACGGCTACCGGGGCAGACTTGTACAACTCGATACGCTTCAAGCCACGGCGGACGGTGAACGTCTCGTTCAAGTCCAGACGGCCGACCACCTCGGTCATCAGCGTGGGCGAAGCCAATGTAAGCAATTCGTTGTTGATGTTGGTGTTCGACTTGAACAGCCCCAAGTCGGCAAAATCGCCCATACTGCCGGTAGCTGCCCCACTTTTCGAATCGTCCTTCACCAAAATTGCCGCACTGCGGGTATAGACGGGCGGCGTGCTGAGAAGATACAATGTTGCCACGGCCAGGGAGACAGACAAAGACAGCAGGAACCAGTACCACTTGGGGATGAACATGCCCCATAAATCTTGTATACGGATGAAGTCATCGGCAGGCTTGCCGACAGTTCTTTTCTTTTCGGTCATTGTTTCATTAAATTATCAAGGGAAAAAGGGAGAATAGAGCTTTATCAGGAACCTGCATTATTTAAACAGCAACACACCCAATGAAGTGAGAAAAGAACCGATGCTAATCCACAGCCCTACGGACTTCACGCTGTTTTCATTAAGTGTAGACTGCCCGGCACGCACCTTGTTGGGTTGCACATACACCACATCGTTCTGTTTGAGGTAATAGACGGGGGATTCGAAGATGTCTTTGGAACGGATATCCACCCAATGCGTAACCCGCTGCCCGTTCTCTTCGCGGATAACGAAAATAGCGTCCCGCTTGCCGTAGATAGTCAGGTCGCCAGCCATGCTGAGGGCTTCCAGCAAGGTTATCTGGTCTTTGGTGATGCTGTATTTCCCGGGATTCTTCACTTCGCCCAAGACGGAAAAATAGAGGTTCATAAACTCTACGGTGACTACCGGGTCGTTCACCAGATTTTCCTCCATCAGGCGTTTCTTAATCATGGCAGCTATCCGGTCTTTGGTCATGCCGGCTACAGTGAGGCTGCCCAAAACGGGAAAGTCAATGGCTCCCCGATCGTCCAGCGTATAGCCGGACACTTCGCCATTGTAGCTTCCGCTCCGCCAATCCGTACTTCCTGCCCGATACTGCACACGGGTCAAGTTGAACAAAGCTGCCAATTCGGGGTCTTTGCTCGACACGACGATGGAAATCTGATCCTTGGGTTGCACGGTGATATCCCTTGCGGCGGCAATCACTTCGGGATTGTTGACTACGATGTCCTGAAAATAAAGTATTTTCTCTGAAGTGCCGCACGAAGCGAGCAGCACCGACAAAAAGAGAAGGCTGAAAAGACGATTCTTCATAAAAACATGTTATTTTACTATTCTATCAAATGGTGACTTAAGTCTATAATCTTTTTTAATCTTCCTTGTGATATAAATATGCATCAACGTCCATACCGCCACATCCAGCACAAACAGTGCCGTGATACCCATGCAATGTACAAGTCCTACATTGGCCAAAACAAAAAAGAAAGAAATGCCCATGATACTGACCATAGCTTGCCGTTGTGACATTCCCAAGGCGATGAACTTATGATGAATATGATTCTTGTCAGGCAGAAACAGAGGTTGGCGGTTGCGAAAGCGATGCAACATCACTCGTGCCACATCCAACATCGGCACAAGCAGGAAGGAAAAAGCTACCGCAACAGCACGGGGAAAAAGATTGTCCTTGACGGGATCGCACATACTGAGACGAATAGCCATCACTGCCAACAGCAGACCGATGGTCAATGAACCCGTATCACCCATAAACACCTTTCGACCACGGTTAATCTGTCCGAACACATTATAATAGAAAAACGGAAGCAACACACCCAGAGCGGCAAAAGCAATAAGCGCATACATCCACCAGTTCAGGTAAATAAACATACTGCCGAAAAAGAAAAAAGCTATCATACTTAATCCGGATGCCAAGCCATCGATGCCGTCTATCAGATTGACAGCATTCATTATATAAACAATGATAAAAACCGTGAACAGAACACCTACACCAAGAGGCAATTCATGGATTCCGAACAGACCGTAAAAATTGTCGAAACAAAACCCCGAGGCTACCAACAGAAAGCTGCAAATTATCTGAACGGCAAATTTGGAACGGTAACGCATACCTATCAGGTCGTCCATCATACCCATCAGGTAAAGAATGAAAAGACTGCTGAACAAGGTGAGCAAACGGGTAGTAAGTTCCATCGTCAGTAAATTATAGCCCACACAGAGATTATGACAAACAATGACAAGCGAAACGGACACAACGATACAAGGGAAAAAAGCCACTCCTCCCAAACGGGGAATATGTGCTGTATGCAACTTACGAATGCTCAACGGATCGAAAAGCCGACATCTGAAAGCAACCAGCGATATTTTGGGGATAATCATTGCACTGAATATGCCACCGACAATAAATGCCACTAATATTTCGAGAAAATGAATCATCTATAAAAGAGTCCGAATCGTTCAGACTGAAATTTCACGGCAACTTCCGGAGAAAACATTGGGGAATATAGGTAGTTGCCACTGCACACACTCCTTGTATCGCTACTATCAGGCGCCGGTTTCCCTTGATACGGCGTATGTATCCTTCCGCTCCTTTGAACGGGCCGTCTGTCACCAGGACATGCTCACTGGTACTGTAATCCATAGGAACATCACCGAAATACTCCAACCCTTTCTCTCCGGAGGAAGAGACAAGCATAAAAATATTCATTTCACGTTCAGGGATGGCAACCGGCAGTTTCTGCCAACCGACAATATGGGTGTACAAAATGACCCGGTCTGTCAGCTTCTGCTGCCACGACAACGCCTGCCTCTCCGTGGAACGGAAAAACAAAAGGGAGGAAATGACAGGCTTGCGCACTTTTTTCTTTGTCCCATTATGCTCCACGAAAACATATTCACAAGGGATATAGGTTTCTATTTGCTCTTTATTCAACGCATCTTCTATCTCAAAGACTTTATTGTAAAAGACTTTAAATGCGTACCAGTACATGATTAGAAATTTTTTTTCTCATATCTGTTATTCCTTACTTTAAAGGTATTTTTTCCATTCCTGTGTGTCACAGCCTTCCTGATAGAAAAAAGGTTTTAACACACAGCATACAAGGCAAGTCCATTTATTTGTATTGTTTACCAAACTTTGGAACTCAGTTCTTCTCTTGACCCAAGAGAAAATATCTGTAGCCCTATAATTGTACCGTTTCTAAGTAAGAAAC
>Ga0129308_1001224_pt1 | contig 28625 bp, 30 predicted proteins | sample L827metagenome_FD_94440 | JGI IMG/M metagenome (GOLD analysis project Ga0129308, IMG submission 94440) | Ring-tailed lemur group fecal microbial communities from Wisconsin, USA - L827 metagenome | ecosystem: Host-associated > Mammals > Digestive system > Large intestine > Fecal | place: USA...
TCAAAGAAGGAGATGTGATATTGATAGACGGAGGTACATCTAATTTAGAAGTTGTGCGACAATTGCCTAAAGACAAGAAGTTTACGATATATACAAATTCTTTACCCATTGCCCACGAACTCTCCGGCTATCCGAATGTCGATTTAATTCTTTTAGGAGGCAGGGTGTTTTCTCCTTCACAAGTGACAGTTGGTGTGTCAGTCTTTCAAATGATACAATCTGTTTATCCTGATTGGGTTGTCATAGGGGTAAGTGATATTCATCCACAGAAAGGTTTGACCACAGCAGATAGGGAAGAAGCCGTTATAAAACGTTGCATGATAAAACAAGGTGGCAAGCGAGTTGTCCTTGTGTCGGGTGAAAAACTAAATACAGCGCGGAATTACCCCTTTGCTTCTTTGGCTGAAATAGATTATATCGTTACGGAGAATTGCAAGGTGGATTATATCAAACAAAATTGGACTTCTTATACATATCAGGTTCTATAAGTTTAGTTTGTGCTTTTGTTTATATATCCAAAACGGACTAAACCTTTTTTTATTGGCAGTATCATATATAGGTACTGGCGAAAAGATAAACAGGCTTCTGCTTTTTCTTTTCGCCAGTTTTGTTTCTTCCTTTTGGCTGAGAACAAGAGAAAATGGATATAAAAACATCCTTCGTCACATTTGCCCTATAACAACAAATATCTGTTTTCATTTTCCAATAATCGCTCTATTTGTATGCAAATTGTATGCTTAAAAAACACCTATGTATTATCTTTTATTATTATAATAAACTGATATTCAGTATTAAAAAGAATAATATTTATATAGTTTGATTATAGCCAACCGTAATAAATTCGTGTTGGGACCAAGCGGTTCGGGAAAATCCTTTTTCATGAACCACCTTGTCCGCCAATACTATGAGCAGGGCACGCACGTGGTGCTGGTGGATACGGGTAACTCTTATCAGGGACTTTGCGAGATGATAAACAAGAAGACCAAAGGGGAAGACGGGATTTATTTCACCTACACCGAAGAAAAGCCCATCAGCTTCAACCCGTTCTATACCGATGATTTGGTTTTCGACGTGGAGAAAAAGGACAGTATCAAAACATTGCTCCTTACCCTCTGGAAAAGCGAGGACGACAAAATCAGCAAAACGGAATCGGGTGAACTGGGAAGTGCGGTAACGGCATATATCCGGCTCATACAGGCTGACCGGAGCATCGTGCCGAACTTCAATACGTTCTATGAATTTATGCGGGACGTGTACCGCACGGAACTGGAGGAACGGGCTATCAAGGTGAGCAGGGACGAGTTTAATCTGGACAACTTTCTCACTACGCTCCGGCAGTATTACCATGGCGGTCGGTTCGACTTCCTGCTCAACTCGGACAAGAACATCGACCTGCTATCCAAACGGTTCATCGTCTTTGAGATTGACGCGATTAAGGAAAACCGCGAGCTTTTCCCGGTGGTTACCATCATCATCATGGAGGCGTTCATCAACAAGATGCGCCGCCTGAAAGGTGTCCGGAAACAACTGATTGTGGAGGAGGCTTGGAAGGCTCTGGCTTCCCACAACATGGCGGAATATATGCGTTATTTATACAAGACCGTCCGTAAATATTTCGGGGAGGCAATTGTGGTAACGCAAGAGGTGGATGATATTATTTCCTCGCCTGTGGTGAAGGAAAGTATCATCAACAATTCCGACTGCAAAATCCTGTTAGACCAACGCAAGTATATGAACAAATTCGATGCGATTCAGGACTTGTTAGGTCTGACGGACAAAGAGCGTGGACAAATACTTTCCATCAACATGGCAAACAATCCGAACCGATTGTATAAAGAGGTCTGGATCGGATTGGGCGGAACGCAATCGGCGGTCTATGCCACCGAAGTTTCAGCGGAGGAATATTTGACGTTCACGACGGAGGAAACCGAGAAGATGGAGGTGCTCGCTCTTGCCGAAAAACTCGGCAGCATCGAACTGGCAATCAAACAGCTTGCCGATAAAAAACGAAGTAAAATTTAAAAATCAAGTAACATGACAATCATTTCAAAAAGCCGGCTCATCGAGCTGGCAGGCTATGCCCTTGCCTTGTCTTCCCTGCTGCTGAGTGCGTGCGGTGAAGCGAAAGAGCAGGATTTGGACAAACTGTGCGGTAATTGGGTGAGCGTGGGCAGAAAGCCCGACGTGCTGGTATTCAAGGAAGGAGAGCAGTACAAAGTAACCGTTTTCAAGAAGTCGGGTATGAGCCGCAAGCTGAAGCCGGAAACCTTTCTTATCGTGGAGGAAAGCGGTAACCTCTTTATCAATACGGGCTACCGGATTGATATTGCCTACAACGAGGAAACGGACGTGCTGACCTTTTCGCCGAACGGGGATTATACAAGGGCAAGTGAGAAACAGTAGTAACCATTTAATAATGTAACGTATAAGAATGAAAATAAGAATAACGATGCTTTTCTGCCTGTGCCTGCTCCTTGCAGGCAGGGCAAGCGCCCAATGGGTGGTGACCGACCCGTCGAACTTGGCGCAGGGGATAGTCAATACGACCAAGCAGATTATCCAGACCTCTTCGACCGCCCAGAATATGATAAAGAATTTTCAGGAAACGGTGAAGATTTACGAGCAGGGAAAGAAGTATTACGACGCTTTGAAAGCCGTGAATAATCTGGTTAAGGATGCCCGTAAGGTACAGCAGACCATTTTAATGATAGGCGACATTTCGGATGTCTATGTGAACAGTTTCCAAAAGATGATGAACGACCCGAACTATTCGGTGGAGGAACTCGGAGCCATTGCCTTCGGCTATACGAAGCTCTTGGAAGAGAGCAACGGCGTGCTTCAGGAGATGAAGGAGGTAGTGAATATTACCACCCTCTCGCTCAGCGACAAGGAACGCATGGACGTGGTGGACAGGTGCTACAACTCGGTGAAACGATACCGCAATCTGGTGACTTACTATACCAACAAGAACATTGCGGTAAGTTACCTGCGTGCGAAGAAGGCGGGAGACACCGACCGTGTGCTGGCTCTGTACGGGGATGCTAACGACAGATACTGGTAAACCATGATGCTGTTAGCCGTTGATTTCAGTAACCTGCATGAGATACTAAGGAATCTCTATCAGGAGATGATGCCCCTCTGCTCCAACATGGCGGGAGTGGCAAAGGGGATTGCCGGATTGGGGGCGTTGGTTTATGTGGCTGTACGTGTGTGGCAGGCACTCGCACGGGCGGAACCCATCGACGTGTATCCGCTGCTCCGACCTTTCGCCATCGGTATCTGTATCATGTTCTTTCCCACGCTGGTACTCGGTACGCTCAATACCGTCCTGAGCCCCATTGTGCGAGGTACGCACGGGATGCTTGAAACGCAGACTATGGACATGAACAAGTACCGTGAACTGAAAGACAAGCTGGAATATGAATCCATGATGCGCAATCCCGAAACAGCCTATCTCGTGTCCAACGAGGAGTTCGACAAACAGATTGACGAACTCGGATGGGGAGCCAAGGATATTGCCACGATGGGCGGTATGTATATCGAAAGGAGCATGTACAACCTTAAGAAAAACGTGCGGGATTTCATGCGGGAGGTATTGGAACTCCTGTTTGCTGCCGCCGCTCTGCTTATCGACACGCTCCGCACGTTCTTTCTGATCGTGCTTGCCATCTTGGGCCCGATAGCCTTCGGCATATCGGTCTGGGACGGGTTCCAATCGACGCTCTCCCAATGGATGTGCCGCTACATACAGATTTACCTGTGGTTGCCCGTGTCGGATCTGTTCAGCAGTGTGCTTGCCAAGATACAGGTGTTGATGCTTGAAAACGACATCTCGGAGCTACAGAACAATCCGAACTTTTCGATTGATTCCAGCAACGGGGTTTACATCGTATTCATGATTATCGGAATACTCGGTTATTTTACCATTCCGACGGTATCGAGCTGGATTATTCAGGCAGGCGGTATTGGCGGTGCATCCCGTCCGATCAACATGATTGCCGGACGTGCGGGTGGCATGGCGGGAGCCGCTGCCGGAGCGGTGGCGGGTAATCTTGCCGGACGTGCGGGACATGCCGCCGGAAATGTGGCAGGCAGTGTGGGACGTGGTGCAGTCAACGGAGCCAAAAAGGTGGCGGGGGCAGCCGGACGGATGATAAAGAAGTACAGATAATCAAATTTAAAAAGTAAAACAATGGAATTTAAGTCATTAAAGAATATTGAAACGAGTTTTAAGCAGATACGCTTGTTTGGTATTGTCTTTTTGGTGGTCTGCTTGGCAATCGTGGGTTACTCCGTCTGGAGTTCCTACACCTTTGCCGAAGCACAGCGACAGAAGATATACGTGCTGGACGGTGGAAAATCCCTGATGCTTGCCCTCTCACAGGACTTGTCGCAGAACAGACCGGTGGAGGCACGTGAACATGTGAAACGCTTTCACGAACTCTTTTTCACCTTGTCGCCGGATAAAAGCGCGATTGAAGGAAATATCAAGCGTGCGTTGCTCTTGGCGGACAAGAGTGCCTTCAACTATTACACCGACTTTGCCGAAAAAGGGTATTATAACCGTATCATTTCGGGAAATATCAATCAGGCGGTGCAGGTGGACAGCGTGCAGTGCAACTTTGACACCTATCCTTATAAGGTAAGCACCTACGCACGGCAGATGATTATCCGTGAGAGCAACGTAACGGAACGGAGCCTTGTCACAAGGTGCAACCTTTTGAACTCCGTCCGTTCGGACAACAACCCGCACGGCTTTATCATCGAAGCCTTTGAAATTATCGAGAACAGGGATATAAAGGTGCAGAAACGATGATAGGCAGATTCATAACCAAGATACAGGATTGGGCGGACGACAGGCTTCGCCGCCTGTGCGGGCGTATCACTCCCGGAAAGCGGCTGGCAGTGCTGCTCACCATGTTCCTGTTCTTCGGTATCGCCTCGGTGTACATCTTCGTCTCGGCGATATATGACATCGGAAAGAACGAGGGACAAAGGATAGAAATCGAGCATATCCGAATGCTCGAACTGCAAAGGAAAGACAGTATCAACCAATTAAATTATTACGATAATGGAACAGATTCAAGAGAACAAGAGTGAGGTAAAGCCGCCCAAAGAGCCGGATAAGCCCAAAAAGGAACTGACTGAGGAACAGCGGCAGAAACAGAAAAAAATGATTGTCTATCCACTTATGGCACTTATTTTCGGAGTGGCAATGTGGCTGATATTCGCACCGTCCGATGACGGAGGGGAGCAGGAAAAAGGACAGTCCGGTTTTAATACCGATGTCCCCGCACCAACGGATAACAAGCTGGCGGATGACAAACTGGCTGTTTACGAGCAGGAACAGTTTAACCGCAAACAAGCGGAACGGCGGGAACAGATGCAGGATTTGGCTTCGATGTTCGGTCCGGGAGAGAGTGAGGCACAGGGCGACCTGTACGATGAACCGGAAGCGGAACCGAAAAGCGGCTTGGGCGGTGGCGGAAGCACCCGACCGAAGGAAACCATCTATGCCTCTGCCAATGCCTACCGGAATATGAACCGCACACTCGGCAACTTCTACGGACAACCGAAAGAAGACCCGGAAAAGGAAGAGATGCGCAAGGAACTGGAAGAGCTTCGGGAGATGGCATACAACCGTCAGACGGAAAAGGAGACGGCGGACGAGCAGTTGGCGTTGCTGGAAAAGTCCTATCAGTTGGCGGCGAAGTATATGCCGCAGAATCAGGGACAGCCCTTCACCGGACAACCGGAAGTTTCTCCTGCCGTAACCGATACCAAGCCGACCGAAGCATATAAGAACGGTAAAGCACAAATGAACCCCGTCGGACAGGTGCGACAACGGGTGGTATCGGGATTGGCGCAGCCGATGAGCGATACAACGTTCATTGCCGAATATGCGCAGCCCCGTAACCTCGGTTTCCTCACGGCAGTCGGTACGACAGGTGAAACGGAAAAGAATACGATAAAGGCGTGCATCCACGATAATCAGACCATCACGGACGGGCAGGCGGTGCGGCTGAGATTGTTGGAGCCGATGCGTGCCGGAGAAACGGTCGTTCCGAAGAATGCCATTGTCACGGGCATGGGCAAGATACAGGGTGAACGGCTGGGCATCTCCATCACGTCGCTGGAATACAGGGGGCTGATTATTCCGGTGGAACTGACGGTGATGGATTCGGACGGGCAGGAAGGCATCTTTATTCCGGGTTCGATGGAGATAGATGCCATCCGTGAGATAGCCGCCAATCTGGGCGGCAACCTCGGAACAACCATCAACCTGAACCAACAGAGTGCGGGCGACCAACTGCTGACTGATTTAGGAAAGGGAGCGATACAGGGAACCTCGCAATATATCGCCAAGAAGATGCGTACGATAAAGGTGCATCTGAAAGCCGGATATAATCTGATGCTGTACCAAAAGAAACAATAAAAACGAATTATTTATCAATCAACGGGGAATGTTCCCCACCACTAAAATCCAAAGTAAAATGAAAAAAGTATTTTTAGCTATCGCCCTGACGCTGGGCGTAATGGGTGCGAACGCACAAAATGCAGAACAGCCGGAAACGGAAGCCGTAACTTTCCAAGCGGACACTTATCCGCAGGAAATGTCGGGGGACGATTATAACGGTCTGACCAAGAAGTTGACCTTTGACCGCATGATACCTCCCTACGGTATGGAAGTGACGTATGACAAGACGGTACACGTAATCTTCCCGTCGGCAGTACGCTATGTGGATTTGGGTTCTCCCAACCTGATAGCGGGAAAGGCGGACGGTGCGGAAAACGTCATCCGTGTCAAGGCTACGGTGAAAAACTTCCGCACGGAAACCAATTTTTCAGTGATTACCGAAAGCGGCTCGTTCTATACCTTTAATGTGAAGTATGCCGATGAACCGCTGTTGCTCAATATCGAGATGAAAGACTTCATTCATGACGGCAGTACGGTGAACCGTCCGAACAATGCGCTGGACGTGTACCTGCAAGAGTTGGGCTGTGAATCCCCGAAGCTGGTACACCTGATTATGAAATCCATTCATAAGAACAACAAGCGGGAAATCAAGCATATCGGCAGCAAGTCTTTCGGTATCCAGTATTTGCTTCGTGGCATGTACACGCACAATGGGCTGTTGTATTTCCATACGCAGATAAAGAACTCGTCCAACGTGCCCTTTGACGTGGATTTCATCACGTTTAAAATTGTCGATAAGAAAGTAGCCAAGCGTACCGCCATTCAGGAGCAGGTGATTTTTCCGCTTCGTGCCTACAACTATGCCACTCGTGTAGTAGGCAACAAAGACGAGCGCACCATCTTCACGATGGAAAAGTTTACCATTCCCGAAGACAAACAGGTGGTTGTGGAGCTTCACGAGAAAAGCGGGGGCAGACACCAGTCGTTCGTGATTGAAAACGAGGATATTGTGCGTGCGAAGGTGATTAACGGACTGAAAGTGAAATAAGATGAAGAAGTATCTATTTGTAGTTGTAGCGTTGCTTGCCCTTGTGGGGCAGGCAAACGCCCAACGCTACCTGCCGGGTATGCGTGGAGTGGAGTTCAAAGGAGGTTTTGTGGATGGCATCGAAAAACCGACTAACTATTATGTCGGTGTGGGGCTTTCGACCTACACCAAGAACGGGAACCGCTGGGTATTCGGTGCGGAGTATCTGAGCAAGCAATACGGGTATAAGGAGTGGAATATCCCCAAAGCGCAATTTACCGCTGAAGGCGGTTACTATCTGAAATTTTTGTCGGATGCTTCCAAGACCTTCTTTCTTTCTATCGGCGGCTCGGCTCTTGCCGGATATGAAACAAGCCGGTGGGGTGACAAGCTGCTGCCGGACGGGGCGACGCTCTGCAATTCGGATTCATTTATCTATGGCGGGGCGGTAACGCTGGAACTCGAAACCTATCTTTCGGACAAGGTGTTGTTGCTGTTGAATGCACGGGAACGGGCATTGTGGGGCAGTTCCATCGGGCACTTCCATTTCACATTCGGAGCGGGTATCAAAATCATAATCAATTAGCCTATGATTAGTGAAGTGTATAACATGGATTGTCTGGAATATATGCGGACTGTTCCTGACAATTTTTTCAGCCTTGCCATAGTTGATCCGCCATATGGTATAAAAAGGAGCTGCATCGGGAAAAAAAAGAGGTGGAAATATTATAAGCCGAAGGATTGGGATGAACGACCTCCTGATAAAGAGTATTTTGACGAACTGTTCCGTATCTCAAAAAACCAAATAATATTTGGAGGCAACTATTTTACCCCGCATTTACCTTCCAGTATGGGGTGGATTGTTTGGGATAAGGGGCAGAAACTGACGATGAGTGACGGGGAGCTGGTATATACGAGCTTTAACCGGGCTTTACGAATCGTTACACTGCACCGTACCTCTATATGTAAATACGGTGGATATATCCATCCGACACAAAAACCGGTCGATTTGTATCTTTGGATATTGGAGCGGTATGCAAAACCCGGAGATAATGTGTTGGATACCCATTTGGGTAGTGGAAGCAGTCGGATTGCGGCTTACTTGGGCGGATTTGACTTCTGTGGATGTGAAAAAGATGAGGAATATTTCTCTCTTCAGGAAAATCGTTTTAACCGTATCATAAACTTAAAAAAGGATGTCAATGAAAAAAGTAATTTGTAATATGCCGGTCTTTGGCTACATGGTAATCGTTCTCTTCTGCTGCATGGCTTGCAATGATAAAATAGAGGTGCTTCAAGCTTATGATTTCTCACTGACGACCATGCCTGTGCAGAAACGAATCAAACAGGGCGAAACGGCTGAAATACGCCTGCAACTGCATAAGTCGGGCGACTATCAGGAAACAGAGTTCTATATTTCTTTCTTCCAGCCCGACGGGAAAGGCAGTCTCCGTATGGATGACGGGACGGTGTTCGCTCCCAATGATTTCTACCCGCTGAAAAAAGAGACGTTCCGGCTGTATTATACTTCGGAATGTGCCGACCAGCAACAGATAGACGTGTATGTGTATGACAGTTTCGGGCAAAGGTTCGATTTGAGCTTCTCGTTTCAGAATGATTCGGACAAGGAGGAGGAAGAATGAGCGGAATTATAGGATATGGGGTATTCCTACTGCTGTTCTATGGATATATGGCGAGGATATTGAAGAGAACTCCGACCGATAGGGAATTGTGGGGTGAGGAGCTGGAATAGCTCAATGTGGAACAGCACATACATTTTTTGCGGCCTTTTACGGACTTGTTTCGTGAAAGGCTGTCCTTTTTAATCACCCGGTTCATTCACAACGGAAGTATCCGTATCTTCATTTTGGAGTTTCCGGCGTTCCTCTTTGGCTTTTTTCCGCTCTTTTTTCTTCTTTTCTTGCTCCGCCATGATTTGTTTCAGGGGTTTGACGGTTTCAGGCGTTTCCCGCTTGAAACGCTTATAATAGATTTCCTCAATGAATTGGGGAAGCGGTGCTTTCCATGTCTCCTGCTTATGGTTGTCTATCTTACCCAACTTATCAGGATTCAAGCCGAGTTCCCTTCCCATTTGCACGTGTTTGTCTGATAGATGGTGCTTCTTCTGCGCCACTATCCACTTCTCCAATATTGCTTTCTTTACCGACATGGCTTGTTTTTTCTCAACTGTCGGCAAAGGTATTGTTTTTAAGGTATATATGAAATACAGATATGGCTTTTTGTTACTTTTGAGCCGCTTCACTCACCGTCAAAAGTAATCCGGCAAACAAGGTTGAAAACCTTTGAACAATGGTTTTTTGTTACTTTTTTACCCGCACCGCTCATGAAAAAAGTAACGGGCGGAAAAACCGCCCGTCATACTTATCTCCCTTTCCGCTTCAACCATTCATCCCTGCGCTCCCTGCAAATTTCCAATGTCGGGGCAACGGTTGAGAATAGTTCTCCGTCTTGCGCATCACGGTAATCGTATTGGCAATACCGGCTTTTGCGCCTTAATCGGGGCATAAGGTTGAAATACACGTACTTTTCTTCTCCCGCTCGGTAGGTGGACACTCCGTTTTCGTTTATTGATTTCATGTTTACTACTGATTAAAATTTATACCAACTGTCGTGATAATTATCCCCTATAAGAGTGAACACACCGATTAATTCACTCTCTGTTGCAAATTTCTTGGCTTCCCGAATGGTCGAGAACTCGCCTGTTTTCCGAAAACCTATAAATAATTTATACATGGTTTATTCCTCCTGCAATGTTTCTATCGGTGTATATCGCTGTAACCATTCGACAATACTCGGCATATTGTATTCGGAAGTGATTACCACCGTATTTTTGCCAATCTGTACAAGCTGGCTGCTTTCATAAGCATCCACCCATTCTTTGAGGGTGGATGCTCCCCACGTTTGGGGAGCATCAAATATACCGTTCAGCCTGTCGATGCTTTCTTTGAAAGTAACGATTATTGTTTTGTAAGTCGTTTCCATTTTTATTCTCTGTTAATTGATTATGCAGCCATCCTTTTACGGATAAGGCGTTTATTCTTGTTCACAAGATTGATTATTTGGTCGTGATATTCGGTATTCTTGTTGCATACTCCTCTGCTCTGTATCACTTTCAGTGTTTTAAGGGATATTTCTATCGTTTCAATACGTTTTCCGTCAATGGTGGCGGAAAGTATCAAGGAGGCTTTTTTGAGGTAGTAGGCACTGTCAAATACACAATGGTGCATCGCTTTGCCTTCTTCCATAAATTCATTTACGCTGTCTAAAACACGTACTTGTATTGTACCGTCCGTAAAAGCAATGCCGAAGAACTTGGCTTTGAGTTCTTTGAATTTGGCTTCATTCTCCCGTGCCTTCTGTCGCTTCTCTTCCAACTGCTGACGTTCAATATACGCTTTCTTTTTCTTCATATAGAAGTCGTGTTGCTTGTGCAGATTATCGGGACAAGCGTATTTCGGGCTGTTGGTGTCCTTGCCGAAGAAATTAAGCTGGTCGATGTAGTCGCACCATATCGAGCCGTCTTTGATGATGTAGCCGTTGCGCATACAAATACGGATTGAGTTCCAATAGGGATTGATGTCTTTTGCCGAGTAGCGGATGAAGTACCGCAACAAATTAGCCTGCCCTGTTTTTAACAGCGTTTCCGCCTTGTTGTCGGTAAGAATGGAGCGGAATAATTCCAACGGATGTATGCCGTGATATTCTCCGTTAAAACCATTGCGCCTAACTTCGGGAATGACACGCTGACGGGGATAGAAATGTATAGGCTCTATGTCGTGCGCCCGATGGTATGGACGGATTTCAAGTTCAGAGCCGAAATTCCAAAGGTCGTAATACATGATGCTCATTCCCCGCAAGCGGGCAATGATGGCTTCTTTGCCGTGAGGTGACAACCAACGCTGCACCACTTCCGAACAAGAATAACGAGCCTGTTCGCCAGCCTTGCGATATACGCTGATATGGAAGTACCGTATCACTTGGAAATCACCGCAAGTGGTGATGATGCCGAAGTATTCAATCTCCTTGAATACTCTTTGTCGGGTGGTCTTTATGTCTAATCGGGTGTTGCAGTTGGGACACTTGCATCCCAAAATCGCATAAGCCAAAGGACTGTTATTGCCCTGCCACGAATGTCCGCACTCCAAACAAGTGATTACACCTTTTGCGTTCCGCTTGCCGATATGGTCGAAGCAATGTTTATACGCCCAGCGTTTTTGAGGTTCGGTGATTTGGGGTAAACGTTTGCTTAACTCCAATATGTGCTGTTGAAATTTGTTCTTTGGTTTCATGGCTTAAAAATCAAATAATGAGGGTTGGGGTTGCTGAATGGTTGCCGTCCGCTTGGCGGTGGCTTTCTCTCTCTGTTGCTTGAGTTTGGCATACGCTTCGTCTTCTGCTCGTTTGACCGCATCCCTGCGTGCCTGTGCCTTTTCTTCTTCGGTCAGTTCCACATGGTGGTTTATCACTACCTTACAGTCAATCGGCTTGCCTATCTCAATATCGGCTTCATCGTAATAGTGTACGGCTTGTCCGAATATTTCATCGTCATCAAAACCGTTACAACCGCTTTTCTGAACATAGTTCAAAATATAGGTTATACAATCTTCTATGTTTTTCAATGGGTTGCGGTATGAATGGGCGAATAATTCGTCATATTCGGCTCTCTGCTCCAAATAGGATTGGATAGCATTCTTAAAAGATACTGATACTTTCATTGTGTATTTATTTTTAGGGGTTCTTAAATCGTCGCTTGTATTATCTCTATCCGCCATGCAGGAATTACCTCGTTAAACAGATAGTCTATGAAGTCTTTCTTCGCTTCACGGTTCAACTCCTTGTGCAGTTCCTTAAATGAAGTGATGTTGCCGTTTATGTAGGTCGATGCCATGTACTCGAAAATGTTATCCACCTCGTAATATTTGCATTGCTGCGCTGCTGTCTTTCCTCGTCTTGTTCTCATTATGATATTATTTTGATTGAATTTCTACTATTTGATTGATTGTACCGTATAAGGTATTGCGAAGGCTCGTTTTGTCGGGCGCATAATACTCGTTCCATTGTCCGTATTGGTTCACAAGGAACTTGCGGAGTACGTCTGAAAAGTCGAAACGGTAACCCATTAGCGGAACTGCGGTACGGAAATAGGCGTTGTTCCGTACATTTTCCGCAAGCCAGTCTTTTTCGGCTCTGTTCATTACCTGTCCGTTGTTCAGTTTTTCCCGAAGTTGGTACACACGGCTTCCATTCAAATTTTCAAGGGGTTGAACTTCCCACTGTACGAATTGTGTCGCTATCATATCCATATTGTTTATCCGATTAATATCCAAAGTATTCCACCGATGATGAAGGCATAGACAAGGCAGTAAATGACTATCGCCAACGCTATGGTGAAGAGTATGCGAATTACAAACTTGCCTGCCAATAAGCCTGCTAACCACCACCAAAAGTTACCACCCAAAAGGAGTGAACCTGCTACGGCAACAAGTGCCCAAACTGCTATCTTATACCTTGTTTTCATTTTCGTTGTTGTTTGATTGATATATGCGGTAATGAGAGGAGTGTTATTCTGTTCTATTATTTTGTTTTCTTGTTTCGTTCTCATAACCTTGACTTTTTTTTATATGCGTCTAAAGAGCCGGAGTATGCTGATTCTGTTCTGGGACAACAAAAAGGTGTAAGGTTTAGGACAAACAAGGTTTATGACGAGAATACTACCCGACGTAGGAGGCGTGGAGATTGTCGGCAGAACCGCTTGCGGCCTGACCTTGTTTGTTCGTGAAGAACCTGTAAATACCTTTGTCCCTGAATAGGATTAGTATAATCCGATTAGACTATCGCATATTGAGGAGAGGTTATATTAGAGAACGAAATGAGAAATAATCAATAATTGAATTCACTATTAAACTTCCTTTAGTGGTTACCCACTATGGTGTTAAGGATCCATAGGAAGTTAAGCTATAAGATTGTTTTAAAATAGCTGATTGATAAATCCTTCGCAGAGAAATAAATGTCAGGAACGGATATATTCTTTTCTTTTTCTATCTTTGCAACCAGCGATGCAAATAGCATCGTTGTATTTGTTCGTTTACTGCAATCCGGAAATCGCCAATTTCAAAAAGCAAGAGTAAATGAACTGGATGGGTTATATCTTGACGTAACCTGCCGGTTCATCTTGTTTTGGGCGTTTGGCGATGCCTCGGATGCGTGACCGACAGTGTTACGTCATTTTAATATTATACTTATGGAACTACAATCAACCGCCTTACAAGGCATCGTAAAATCCTCAAACGGGGATGGACTCTTTTATTTACTTCCTATTCAGGATTTGTCTGCTTTGCAGGAATTGAAAGGACATTTGACTACGGCAATAGATGTATTGAGTAATCTGGAAGGACAAAGTGTCGAGTATCGTTTAGACACCATTCGTACCTTAAACAGCTTTGTTGCTGCTTTAAGTTTGAATGATGGCGACCATTATGAGGCAATGGATATGGCTTTTGAAGACGTTATTAAACGATAATCATAAAAACTACTGTTCCGCATAGCCGGAAAAAGAAATATCTCCTGTTAGCAAGTGATTTGTTCATTGCCGACAGGGGGTTGTTCTATGGTTATGTTATATAACCTGAATACGGTTACCCTGTTTATGAGGTAATGGTATTCGGATTTAAACAAGGTTTTTATGCCTATCTAAAGAGTAATCATTTAATCTTTGGATTTTTTCCAAAATTTCTCTTGTTATATTTATTTTTTGCGCAACTCTTTGCACGAAGAGTTGCTGGACGAGATGCAAAGTACAGAATTTCAGTGATGTTACATTGTCGCTAAATCGTTACCAACAATTTCCTACTTATCTACTCCATACTGTCATTCAGACAGATATCGAAAATTTTATTATCCAGAGGAAAGATAAGTCTATAAAGCTGTTATAACGGGATAAGATATTCATTTTTTACCTTTCCTTGTTTTATCATTTCTTGTTTTTTTAACTTTGAAATTTGTTTGCTTTTGGGCAAACCGGTTTCAATACCACTACTACATTTACAATCGGTTAATAATATCAAAGTATTGTCGAGGTCTTTGTATTCTACTTCTAAATCTTTGAATCTTGCAGCGTCACTATCTTTCTTATGAACGTCAAATACCCAAAAGACAGATAAGCAAGCATTAGTCGCGTTAGTGTATTGCATAAACTTATCCTTGTACGCTTGACGTTGTTTTTTACTTTGAATCTCGTTATTATGAAGTAGTTTAAGCTCGACCATAATAGGATTACATAAACCATATCTAATGAGAAGGTCTGTGCGTTTGTTATCTTGCAGAGTCACTTCTCTATCTACTTGAACTGTTTCCAATCCCATTTGACAACACTTGTTTATAATGGTATTCTTCAATTCCCTCTGAATAAAATCTTCGCTTAAAGTTTCTTGACGAACTAATGAATATATACCTTGGTCCTGTATTTCTTTTTGAACCTCGTAATGTATATAGGTAAAATATCGTCGTAGGTCACCATCATTCCGAATTTCCAAATGTGATTCTTCAATGCATTTGTTGTATTGCTTAATAGCTTTATCAATAGTAATTTTGTCTTTTTTCAGGTACACCATTTCGGCATTGTTCATGATGCTATTTGCGAGATAATTTACAGTCTGCGCATTAAACTTTTCCACTCTCTTTCTCAAAACTGAAATGTAAGCGATATTATCAGTATTTACAAAGAAGAAGTATATCTGATTAAGGAGATAACTTGAATATTCCTGTGTTTCAGGGGCTATACATAATAATAGACCAAAATCAAATAAATTGAGCAATTGTTCGGCTAACTTTTCATTTTCTTTTATGTTCATGAAGCACCTGAACATACGTGGATTTGGACTAATTATTTCAGATTCTTCATATGAAATTGCACACGCATGGCCAGTTTCGTTATGAATAGACTTTACGATATTTTTTTTGAGATATTCAATTCGCCATGTTATTGCTTCTGGTTCTTGAAACTTTTCAATCATTATAGCATTACACTGCATTTTAATGCTTGTAATATTATCGTCTTGAAGAGCATTGAACAAAGCCTTGTACTTATTTATATCCCAGTTACAGTAACCCTCCGATATAATATCTAAGGCTTTGGATGCAGCAATACTATGACTAAGGTCTTGTTGATTAGCGACATACTGTTCTATAGACTTCTCCAACTTATACGATAATGCATCAATACCATAATCGGTAATGCATGTAAAGATATCCTCAGAACTAATATCCATAAAATCGTCTTCTCTTGATTTCCACCATTCTACAAGTTCTGATTTTTCATTTTCACTAATACTTCCAATAACAGACTTATAGATTTCTCTCATTTCGCGAACATCAGAATTTAAAGTGCAACAGATGATTGGCAGAGTTTTTACCAAGATGATCCTATTCTTCTGCAGCAAGTCATAATTGTTTAAATGATACATTGCTTTTACATAATGGGGTATTTTAACCAGAGACATAGACAAGCTGAAAGAATTTTCTGCTGTCTTTTCTAATGTCATTTTATCTAAATCAATCTCATTAAAGAATTTTGCAACGACATCCACCAAAGGTTTAAGAGATTCTTGCTTTCGTACAAATTCTATATTTTTAGACAATTCAAAAGCTGCTTCATATTTATAATACTCTAATACATTTGGATCTGAAAGGCTTTGGTAAGTCTTAGTAAGTAGTTGCTCATTCGAATTTACTTTTTCTTCTTCTAGTTTTTTTGAATTTCTATCCCATAGATCAAATGTTTTTGCATAACGTTTAATATACTCTGATATAGATGCTTTTTTGACTTCATCATTTTTGATTTTGTAAATAAGAGAGGTGAGGATATTATCTACATACCAAACCTCCGTCTTTGACTCATGTAATAACTTGTCTAAAGAAGATAAAAGCCCAATATCAACAAGCTCAGCATCAAAACGTCGAAATATATTTTCTAAATCCCATCTGTTACCAAAATATTCAATAAACAATCCCCCTGTTGCTTCTTCGAGTAGTATTTGTTTGATGATAATATTGATGTCACTGTGAGTTGTATATGAATGATTACCCATAAAACTCGCAATAATTTTTGTTATAATTTTTTTTCTTTCAAGACCTTTGTCCCAAACTGTTTCGAATTGTTTTTTCAGGTACAACTCATAATGTACAAGTAAAGTTCCTTTGGATTTGAAAAATTCGCGGAGTTTATTGTTTTCTATAATTTTATTATACGCATAAGTAATTATTGAAGTATCTTCTACGCACAAGACAGCATTTAATGCGTATGGATTACTTACATAACAACCATCCAACCAACAATCCACAACCTCCTTACTTGTAAATCTACCATAGCCAGTTACTTCACAATACTTTTCTTTTACGTTTTTCGTAAAATCTTTGTATGATTTCGATAAATGGATAAGCTCATCTTTACTCCTAAGCGCATTATACAAATTTAAAGCAGCCAACTGATTTTCCTTATTATCAGTTTGCATAAGGATATTTGCAGCATTAGTCCAATGTTCACATACATTTTTATCCAGCTTATTAGCTTCAACAATCACTTCAAGTATGATATATATATTAGCTAATTGAATCTTGTTGAGTTGCTCGATGGATAGTATCATTCTACCATTACAATTTGAAGTATAGCACTCTTGTAATAATTTACAAATTGAGCCTCTCCATTTAATGTATGCAGGTACATGTAGATAATGCTTAAAAATAATTGAGAATAACTCTTCTTTTTGCTGAGGTAAGAGGATAGATGGATCAACATATTTTAAGAGTGTTTCAAATGCTTCATTCTCAAGGTTTGATTCGTATGATATAATGAGTTTGAACACATTAATAAAAGTATGGATTTTATCCTTCGTATATGATATATGAGGAATAACATCGTACCAGTTAGGATGGATATGCTTTAATTTTTTCTGAACAGCAACATCGTAGATTACACTTTCTATATTGTCTTGCCGACATAACTCTTTAGCTGCAAGATATTCCTGTAGCTCTGTATTTTCAAACTGCAATATTCCATTTGTTTCTTTCAATATACGATTTTCAAAGAATAGCAGGTCGAAATTGGCTATGAGCATCTGTGTCATATTACCCTTTACCCCATCTAAAATCGTGTATAGTTCATCTTTTGAAATTTGGTCTTTTCGACTTATTTCCATGATAAAAGCTATTTTCTCCAAAGTTCGTTGTATAAGGATTTTAATGCTTTCATCCTTTACTTGACGAGAATCTATGGCAGTTTGTATTGAACAGACTATTATATACTCAAAAAGCTCACTGATATTTGAGCATTCTCCTTTTTCCTTTTCGTGCTCTAATAGAAATGTCAAATATCGGGGAATAGTTAGGAGCTCCTTTAACCTTGAACTTTTGTTGACATTTGCTTTTGTTGTTTCAGAACACCTATTAACAATTTCCATTACATCCTTATCACTTAACCTACATAATTCCATGAAAGTTAAACCATAGCAAGAAGCAAAATATTTTGCATAAGATGCCACATAATGTTTCCTACAAGTAAACCACATCTTGGAATCTGGATTCTCTTTTTTATAATGCTTTATTGATAGTAGCGTACTATAGAATGCATTTCCTTCAACTTCATCTAAAGCATCTATGATACAGTATTCAATATTTTTAGGGACAGATTTAAATTCAAATTCTGATGCCGTACAAGAGAATAATCCTTTTGAGATTTGCTTCTTTATCTCATTAACAAGTCTGCTCTTTCCAATACCTGGCTCGCCTACAATACAAACGAAGTTTTCCTGAAGCAATTTATCTATTGACAGAGGTTTTTCTGTGTCAAATAATGAACGAGTGCTGTTGCTATTCTCTAATAAGCCATCGATGCTCTGATATCTTACTATTTGTGGTACTATATAATTTGTCATTAGAAATCTTTTATATAAATGAAAGGATACGTATACTATAAAGATTTGGGTACTTTGGATTGAAGATTGTTAAGGTATCAAAGACCTCATGAAAGTCAAAGTTCATGTAAATAGAATCAAGTTGTTCAACACCGTCAAATATTTTTCGCCTATGTACTCACCAGTTGTAACAGTGGTGACGTTATTAATTCGAACTACCTATACCTCTTTACTTTTATAGCCCCAAGGATATGAGTGACTGATGAGGTTTTAACATCTGCTATATGTCAGTATTTTATGATGTAATCTTGTTGCTTTGAAGAATAAATAACTCCTTGATCTCCAAGTATGTCTGCCGGCCACTTGACATAATGTGCCCAAAGATGGCTGTAAGGTATTGGTACGCCATTTCGATACAGTTGCAGGGTAGTGTCTTACTTGTTCTGCCAACCCCTTTGCTGTATGTTTTTGTTCCACAAGAATCACTTTCAATCTTTTTATATCTTTTTTTTCCATAGTGCAACTTCTTTGCATTTAATGCAAAATTAAAAATATTTTCGTAAATAGAGGCTTCTCTCGGATTGATTTATTGATCCCCCACAGCTTTTTCGGGAAATAATAATATCAGTAGCTTGTCTTCTGAAGAAAAGTTTTAAATTCTGTACTTAACGATGAGGAAGCGCCGCCTGAGGTGTCTCTTTTTATCATTCATTTTAGTTCCGCAAGTTAGAAAGAAGCGCTCACATGAGGACAAGATAGAATTTCTCTAGATTTATTCGTTTTTGGAGTTGCTTTTGTGGCATAGAAGTAATTTGAATTTATGCAACGCACAGAAATGGAACGCTATATATAGTAATATTTACTTTTATACATTATTCATAAAAAATAATGGGAGTAGTATTGTATGTTTGAATATCGTTGGCGGATTTTCAGATGGGTATATTACAAAAAAATATTCAAGCTCCTTAAATAAAGCAATTCCAAGAAAAACACTACCTTTGTATTCAACAGGTTGTATCTGATAGCGAAAAAAAACAAGTGACAGAGAATACGTTTATTCTAAGCCTGGACGACTAATTATGTTATTAAAGGATTGGTAAAGCCTAAAGATGAATAGTATTTTGAGGGCAAGAGAATGAAATACGATTTAAAAATTCTTTTGCATCGAATAAATATAGTTACAAATCTATTAAATCTATATATGGATACAAAACAGAAAATAGAGAAAGCCCAAACAGTGCTGGATGCTGGCGGGAATGTTATCAAGACTCGGGATGACCGCGAACTGATTCTTGTTGACAAAGACGGGAAAGTGCAGAATGCTGACGCTTGCGGTTGGCTGCCTGATACTAGTGAAGTAAATAAGACTGTTTTTCGTTCACGCATAGAACCTTGGCTAACCTCACTTTTTCAGTCTGAGCATTTGTCACTACTTTGTGGCTCTGGAATAACTAATGCTATCAGTTTCTTAGCTGGAGCAAGTGGCGGCACTACGATGGGTTTAACCACATTCACCAAGTATAAAGATGAAATTAAAGCGGCTGCTGAAGTCTCGGCAAAAGCTAGTGGTCGTGAGAATGGTAATATTGAAGACCAGATAAGAACAGCCAATGATTTGCTCCGTGGATTGAAAATCTTAAAGAAAGACACCGAGGCTACAGCATTAGAAACAGAACTAAACTCAATCATCTCAGAGTTTGCAAAATCCATACTAAAGACCGAAAATAGTATAGCAACTGCTAATGAAGATAAACGAGAGAACGCTTATTCGGTACTCGTTAATTTCCTTCTCAGCTTTGCAAGTCGTACAGGAAATAGAGAAAGGCTGAACATATTCACTACCAATTATGACCGTCTAATTGAAGTTGGCGCAGAGTTGGCAGGTGTCCATTTGATGGATAGGTTCGTAGGAACCATGATGCCTGTGTTCCGTTCTTCAAGGCTCAATTTGGACATTCATTATAACCCGCCAGGAATACGAGGGGAACCACGTTATCTGGAAGGTGTAGCAAGGCTGACGAAGCTTCATGGTTCTGTTGACTGGATACAGAATGGGAGTGAAATCCGACGTGTAGGAGTACCGTTGGGTGCTGATGATATTGCCCCATATCTGAATGCACCAGGACTGCAGAGTGCTGATCCACTAAAGTTGATGATATATCCCAACTCTGCCAAAGACCGCGAAACAGCTGAATATCCATACGTGGAATTGTTCCGTGATTTTGCTGCTGCCATTTGCAGACCAAACAGTACACTGGTAACATACGGATACGGATTTGGTGATGAACATATTAATAGGGTAGTTCATGATATGCTTACTATTCCTTCAACACACTTGGTGGTTATATCCTTTGATGATCCAATTAGCCGTATCTTAAAGTTCTATTATGAATCTGCTCATTATGCACAGATGTCTATTTTGATAGGTAAAAACTTGGGTGACATTACCAATCTGGCTAATGACTACTTGCCTAAGTCTGCTATTGATAGAACCACTATTAGAATGGCTGAACTATTACAGCACCGCATGGGAGCTGCTTCAGGTTCACCTGCGGCTACATCGCCAGCGTTATCTACTCCGACTTCAGCTACTACAGCTGCGCCTGCTTCCATAACACCCACTACTCCAACTACATCAATTGTATAGCATATGATTACAACGGCTATTGAACAACTTGCTTCACTACGTGTAGGTACGGTGGAATATATTTCACCGGATAGAATAGAAGTGCAACTAGACATAGAATCACCCGATAGTGTCGCACTTAATACAGGGATGCCACGGAGTTTTCCACGTATCAACGGATATTTGATGATTCCCGTTGATTTGGGTTTTGTAGTAGGGCAGGTATCGTGGATTACCATACAGCGATCACCTTATCCTAAACGAAGTGGATTTCAAGACTTTGGGCTGATTGACTTGCCATTTCCATTGCGAAAAATGGAGTTACAGCCCGTGGGAACACTAGTGGCTACAGAGGATGGCTATAAGTTTAAACGTGGTTTAGAGACATTCCCGTCAGTAGGAGATATTGTTATTCTACCAATGGAGGACCAGTTGAGGTCTATAATCGAATCAGGAGATAACCGAAGAGTGTATATTGGTAATAGCCCTCTTGTGGGTAATGCCAAGGTTATGATTGATCCCGATCGCTTGTTTGGACGTCATCTTGCAGTACTTGGTAATACTGGGAGTGGGAAATCTTGTTCCGTAGCTGGTCTGATACGTTGGTCACTTGAAAGTGCTAGAGAAAAACTGGTTGATAGTGCAAAAACAGTGAATAGTAGGTTCATTGTATTAGATCCGAATGGAGAGTATAGCAAGGCTTTTGTTGACAAGCAGGAGGCAAATATCTATATGGTGAATGTAGAGAATGGCGATGGGAAAAAGCAGCTCGAAGTGCCTTTGTGGTTTTGGAATACTGACGAATGGTGCGGGTTTACCAAAGCATCACCCAAGACTCATAGAACAACGATTGTACATGCGTTGAAGTCTGTGAAAAGTGGAATCGTGTTTGAGGAATTATCTAAGCAACGAGAATTGGCCAGCTATGTCCGTACAATTATTGATACTATTGAGGTCAATAAAGCGGCGGGTAATCCATGGGGGAAATTTCCTTTCCCTAAGAATTTCCACCAATCTGTTGAGAAGTGGGTAAGCGGGATAGTAAGTGACGAGGATTATTCTGGTGAACTGAAGGATGCTATTCAAGCATTTGAAGCCAAGGCGAACGAATTGATAAATGCAAGAAGTGGAACATATCCTCATTATGATTATACAAGAGCCGAAGTTGATAGTTTGATAACGCTGTTGAAAGAGGTGTATGCAAAGGCTGGAGGTAAAGAGGAGGAGTTTCTTCCAACCGATGAGGATAGCCCTATCCCGTTCACAGGAGAGAATTTTATACGCTCAATAGAAGCCAACGCGGAGATTCTGAATACCACAGACTATATTGTTACTCTTATGCCACGCATCAAGACATTGCTGACAGATGTACGAGTCAAGAAGGTTATTGATAACGAGACCCTCAAGCTGAGTGAATGGTTGGGAAACTATATAGGTGCTGACAATAAAGAGTCGCTGACAATCATTGATTTGTCCTTGCTCCCTTCTGATGTGACAAGCATTGTTACGGCAGTCATAGCTCGTATGGTATTTGAAGCACAACAACGTTATCTCAGGCTGAATAAGCAATGCCTGCCGACGGTCTTGGTTATGGAAGAGGCACATTATTTTGTGAAACGTTACAATGATGATGCTGAGAATACTGGACCAACTACACAATGTTGCAAAGTGTTTGAGAAGATTGCGCGAGAGGGCAGAAAGTTCGGATTGGGATTGGTTTTATCATCACAAAGACCATCTGAACTATCATCGACAGTGCTATCACAATGCAATTCTTTCCTATTGCATCGTATATCTAATGACCGAGACCAAGAATTGGTTCACCGTTTGTTGCCAGACAATATGAGAGGGATTCTTCGTGAAATGCCATCGTTACCTTCTCAATATGCTGTATTATTAGGGTGGGCATCCGAGCTACCTATTATGGTTAAAATGCGAACATTGCCTAAGAATCAATGCCCTCAGTCGGATGATCCAGATTATTGGGACGTATGGACTGGATTAAAGGAATGCAAAATTGACTGGGGCATGATTGCCGATGATTGGCAGAATAAGAAAGATGATATGCCAACAGAGTAATCGTTAGAAAAATAGGCCTAACAGTCGGGCATGATCAATAATGATATTCAATTTGTGCCAAATATATGTCAAAAAATGAATTTGTAAAATCAGAGCGAGTTATTTTGATAATTGAATGAGTTATATTATCTTTGTATAGTAATGTTGTATGAGCTGACATCATAAAGACGATGAAAGACATAACTGGACATTTTTCAGTTACTAAAACATTACTAAGAGATAATTTGACATTATTATAACCTTGAAAACAAGGTACTTGTGGAGAAAAGGTTCATAACCCTGTCTCTCCGCGAAAAAAAGGTGTAAATCAAGTGATTACGTGATTTACACCCTTTTTCTATATCCAAAAATGTAAACTTCAGATAGTGTGTTTATGGAATGTTCAGGCTGATACATCTTCTTTAAAGTTTGGTCGCTTCAAAGAAAGATACAATTGGGTTGATACCGAAACTTCTTTAGAAAAAGATTTCAGGTATCTTTAAACAGGCTCTAAAACAAGTCTTAAAGAAATGCATGTAATTAAAGAAAGTGTTGATAGTTTGTTTATAAACGAACTTTTAATAAAATGTAAGATTATGAAACTCGTTTGTTATTTGATGTTTTTTTTATTCTTTGGAATAACCTCTTGTACTAGTACTAGTAAAGAGGAACTGAAATACGGAACAATAGATGTTATAAACCTTAAATTATATCAGAAAGAACATATAATACGACTGTCAGAAATAGCAGATTCTATTCATTATATTTCACTAGAAACATTAGACTCTTGCTTGATTGGAGCTATCGATAAAATACTACGGACTGATAATAATGATATAATTGTAGTAGATAAGGATGTGGCTTCTTCTATTTTTGTATTTAATGATGAAGGGCGTTTTAAATGTCGCATCGGTACACGAGGACCAGGTATGGCGGAATATATTAAAATAGAAGATGTGACTTATGGATATGGATTTATTTATGTATGGGATAGCGCACAAAAGAAAGTCTTGAAATATTCAGAGAATGGTGACTTCCTAGATTCTTATAAGTTTGACTATACAGCTTATTCGTTATGTTGTATAAATGAAAATCTGTTATCGTTTTGCTGTGATTATACTCCAAACTATTCATTATATAAGGATAAGAAATATCCAAGCGTGATATATTTCAATACAGTAGAGAATGAAATTGCTGGATATTTATATTTTAATGAAGATGTGAACAACTTGGCTTATACGTCCACACTAAATAACTTGTATGACAAGAATTTATATTTGCCATTAAATGATACTATTTATAGACTAGATGCAGATTTAATATCGGCAAAATGCCTTTTGAAATATGATGATAAATATTTGTTATATAAAAATGAGTACATAGAACGCAGTTATACTGAACGAATGACCGTAAATGATGCCGAAGAAGCCTGTAATGAAGGAAAATTCCCTCAATTGATAACATATTTTTCATGTGATAATGTGCATTTATTATTCATGCGTATGAATGGTTTTCTTTATTCCGGTTTTTATTATCCTGATACGAAAGAATACAAAGAGGCATCTTCTTTTGGGAAAATTCCTATAGAGAATGATATAGATAAAAGTTTTTTGTTTTCTCCGCGATGTGTTGAAGGAAATAAAGCTTATTGTGTTATAGAACCTTCTGAAATACCGGAAAATAATAATTTACCCATAAATGTTGGGATTGATGAAAACCCTGTTTTAGCTGAAATCTATATGAAGTATGGAAATAAAAAATAGAAGAACTAATATTGATATTAGAAAAAATGAGAAATGCTTCAACAACTATTGAAACATTAAGCTTAGAATGGTATGACGGAGCCTGACACAATGACATATATACATGCAGGCTTATACATACGTACGTGTAGGCTTATGCATATATACGTGTGGACTGATGCGTATATATGTGCAGGCTTATGCCACCGTATGTGTGACTGATGCGTGCGCATTTAAAAATAGGCAGTCCACACAGAATGTGGCTAAAAGACCTTGATGTTTTCAAAAAAGCTCGGTATGTTTTCTAAAAACATCAGCATCTTTTTTAAAAAGCTCGGCATGTTTTTCATGTAGGAGCAGATAGGATTACCCTCCCCTCACTAATCCGGTCATTCCTTTTTCTCCGTTCATCCTTACATTTGAATCAAAACATGCGGAGAATCAGTCGGTTAAGAATGACAGGACATTCCTTCATCCTCGTTTCAGCCGTGCTGCCCAAGTCCTTTCAAATCTGCCTTCAATTAGTCAATCAAAAACAGGAGTACACATTAAGTACACAAAGAATACACAAGCGCATATTAGGTACACAAGGAGTACACATTAAGTACACAAAGAGTACACAGGTATGCATTAGGTACACAAAGAGTACACAAGGAGTACACAAGGAGTACACATTTAGTACACATTGCCTTACGGATGAAAGGAGGCTGAAAGGGTGATGACGAGCTGTCTATTCACTACCGGAACGCCCACCAACAGGACGTTTCAATGGCTGATGAAAGGAAGAAACGGCTCTTCGGACAAGGGTACAGAGCGGGAGGCTGTGACTTTTTATGTGGCAGACAGCATTGCCAGATACATTTGCGCCAATAGAAAAATGAGCGTGTATCAAGGAAATGCAAAATGCGAATAAAAAAATTGCTTTTTATTCGTCGACTAAAAAATATTTGTGTAGTTTTGCTTTAAATGATAAAGGCATATGTATGTGTTTGGGGTAACATAATAATTAATCGATTTGATATGAAAACAAAAGGACTGTTAAGGATAGTAGTGTTATTCTGTTGTATGATAGGATTTGCCGGATGTAATGACGATGAATCAGGCTTTTCATCTGCCGAGATTCAACAAGCACTTTTCGACATGAAAGGCACGTACAAGGGTACCGTGGAAGTTTCATATTATAGAGGTAAGGAAATTGAAGCCTTTTCCGATAGAATAGCTGTGTCAAGAGATTCTTTAATATTAAAATTGCCTTTATCGCCTATTGCAGAGATGATTAAAGATGAGGATATATCACGGCATTTCAGGGAAATAGGTGAGGTTGAAGTAAAGGCAGGATATGAATTTCTTCAGATGGATCAAGGCAGTATGAATTTTGTCTTGCATCCTAAAAATGTAGTCATCTTAGGCGGATATGGCGCTCCATCGTCAGTGAGGATAGAATTCTCTCAACATTTTGGAGGTGATGCAGAAATATATAGCCAGTTTATGATGTTTAATATTTCACCGACAGAATTGTGGATAGGCAATGAAAAATCAGAAGATTTTTCGCAGCTTGTTTATCATTTCAGCGGTAGTTATGAATGAGCGGGGATTGCTTTCGCACAGAATCTCCATGAATAGAAGGTTTCATCTTTTTTTAAGACTCAGGTCTTTTAGTTTTGTGAGTGCCGATAGTCATTCGGTGTACAGCCTGTCACCTTTTTAAAGATGAAACTAAAATATTGTACGTTGGGGTAGCCCAGCTGCTTGGCTACAGCAATGGGGCTATTGTCGTCTTTCAGTAATAATTGCTTGGCTTTTTCCAGTTGCTTGAATTGAATGTATTCTTCCCATGTCTTGCCTGTTTCGAATTTCAGCAGATCGTTAAAATAGGCTGCCGAGAGATGGAGCTTTTCTGCAATATGGTGAGGAATGGGGAGTTTGCCGCTTTGCAGTCTGCCGGAAGCCATGCAGTCGTCGAGTATCTTTTCTGTTGCTTCTAAAATAGCTTTGTTCTTGTTTTCCCTTGTAATGAACTGACGTTCGTAGTAGCGTGTGCAATAGTCTAGAAAGAGTTCAATGTGCCTTGAGAGGATGGTGCTGCTGTGTGCGTCAATCGGATGGTGTAACTCATCCTCTATATTTTCGAGGCAACAGGTTATCTTTGATGTTTCGCGTTGGGAGAGATGGAGTGCTTCTTCTTTCCGGTATTGGAAAAAAGTATAGTTCTTGATATGGCTTTTCAGTGAGGTCTGAGACAGTAAGTCGGGATGAAAGGCCAGCAGATATCCTTTATCGGGGAGTGTGTTGTCCTCACTCATGCGAAATATTTCGCCGGGAGTGAGGAATACCATTGTGGCATTGGAATAGTCGTAATACTTACGGCCGCAGCAACAACAGTCGTCGGGACATTCCTCAATGAGCAGGATGGCATAGAATTCAAACTTCACGGCTTCCTGTTCCAGATTGGGATTTTCCAGATTGATGATGCTTACTTGCGGGTGCCATGTCTTGCAACCTAAGTTCCGATTGCATTCATGTACAGTCTTGAGGTCTAAAATCTTTTTCATTTTCCGGCTTCTGTTTTCTTACTCGACAAAAGTAAAGAATCATCCGGACTTCCTCATTACCCTGATTACTGATTATACAACCTGAGTTACGGATTATAATGAGTAATGCCGGAACTCATAGGCAAGGAACTGTAATTGAGGTTGGAACATCCGTAATTGAGGTACAATGGGATATGGTGGAAACCGTTACCTTTGCTGTTGTGAAAATTAATAGTGAAAACAGTATGAGAAAGTCATTAAGAAGTTTATGTGCGGCAACGGCGATAAGTCTTTGTGCCATGGGAAACCTGTTTGCGGTAGACAATAATCATTCTAACAGTGTTTATATGATAGAGAAAAAACAAAGTTTGGTTCAGGAGTGGGACAAAGTATTCCCACAGAGTGACAAGGTGCGTCACACGAAAGTGACTTTTCGTAATCGTTACGGCATTACCCTGGCTGCCGATATGTACATTCCCCGGGATGCTGAGGGAAAGTTGCCGGCCATTGCCGTAAGCGGTCCTTTCGGTGCAGTGAAGGAACAGGCTTCGGGGTTATATGCGCAGGCTTTGGCGGAGCGTGGTTTTCTGACCATTGCCTTCGATCCTTCGTACACCGGAGAAAGTGATGGCGAGCCCCGCTATGTGGCTTCGCCCGATATTAATACGGAAGATTTTTGTGCAGCAGTCGATTTCCTTTCCATACGTGATGATGTAGATGCAGAGCGTATTGGTATTCTCGGTATTTGCGGATGGGGTGGCATGGCGCTCAATGCAGCAGCTGTCGACACCCGCATCAAGGCAACTGTTACTGCAACCATGTATGACATGAGCCGTGTGAATGCCAATGGTTATTTTGACTCAATGAATGCCGATGCACGTTACGAATTGCGTAAGCAGCTCAATGCCCAGCGCACGGAAGATGCGAGGAACGGTTCGTATGCTTTGGCCGGAGGAGTGGTGGATCCGTTGCCTGCGGATGCTCCCCAATTCGTGAAAGATTATTACGGTTATTACAAGACGGAACGCGGTTATCACAAGCGTTCGCTTAATTCTAACAATGGGTGGAACAAGACTTCCTCACTCTCATTCATCAATATGCCTATACTTTCGTATAGTGATGAGATTCGGAGTGCTGTGTTGATGATTCATGGAGAAAAAGCCCATTCGCGTTATTTCAGTGAAGATGCTTTCAAGAAGTTGAAAGGCGGGAACAAGGAATTGTTAATCATTCCCGGTGCCAATCACGTGGATTTGTATGATAATCTGAATGTAATTCCGTTTGACAAGATAGAA
>Ga0129308_1001225_pt1 | contig 28615 bp, 24 predicted proteins | sample L827metagenome_FD_94440 | JGI IMG/M metagenome (GOLD analysis project Ga0129308, IMG submission 94440) | Ring-tailed lemur group fecal microbial communities from Wisconsin, USA - L827 metagenome | ecosystem: Host-associated > Mammals > Digestive system > Large intestine > Fecal | place: USA...
CATTATATCCTGCCTTGATCTGGTTTTCTATTTTTCCGCATTTCGGGCATTTTTTCCATGTCTCTTCTGTTCTTTTTCTCATATCTTTTATTATACCATTAAATCTTTCTTTTGGACACTCCCCGAAACTGTCGTTTCCTTGACAAATGGTTAAGATAACGATATAATCATCAATTAAACAAAACTTTGAGATTTTATTCATACTTTGACGATTTTTAATGATTTGTGCATAAACCGCTATATGTAAATGAAAAAATGAATTAGTCAAAGTTATCTAACATTCTAGTGATTGAGTTAAGGCGTACAAGAAGATTACGAATTATTCGATAGGCTTTAGTTCCCTTTGGTTTTGCTAAACGTTGCATGAAGCTATTTCTATTGTAAAAGGTGATGTACGATGGGGCGAGTAGCGCTAATTGGTGAAAACTCAATTGAATTAATACATATATTAATCGATATATGGAATTCCGGAGACTGTGCAGTTTTAATTGATTGGCGAATACCTTTTCAGACTGCTGTAGAAATGATGAAAGAAGCTTGCGTTTATAAATGCTATATTGAAAAAAAGCAGTTTGATAAAGTCGATAATCATTTTTCTTCTGGGATTGACGTTATTACATTTATAAAAGAAGGCAGTTCTGCTGAATATCTTCCAGACGTAATCTATAAAAAATTTCGAGAAAACTACGCACAAAATGAGGCGCTTGTTTTATTCAGCTCGGGGACAACAGGAAAGGCAAAGGGGATTATATTAACACACTATGCTATAAACACGAATGCTGATGCGATTATTCAATATGCAATGTTAGAAAAGGGAGATTGCTTCTATATCGCTAAGTCGTTGGCGCATTCATCAACAATAGTCGGAGAGCTATTAGTATGTTTAAAAACAGGAACCAAGGCGGTAATAGCGGAAACTGTCATGCATCCACGATTTATATTGAAAAAGATATGCGAATTAAAGGTGTCAATTTTATGCGTCAATCCCATATTATTGTCTTTATTAACAAATGAGTTTAGCAGTAAAAAATATCATGTAAAATTAAAAAAAATATATACTAGCGGATCTATCCTCGATAAAAATGTACTGAAGAAAGCAGAGCAGGTTTTTCAAAATATTCCCATATTAAATGTATATGGTCTATCAGAAGCAGGACCCAGGGTGTCTGCACAAACACTTTCTTGTAAAACAGAGAATTCTGTTGGAAAACCAATTCGTGGAGTAGAGGTTCAAATTAGATCTCCCAATGAAGATATTCTTGGTGCTAATATCATTGGATTAGTGTTTGTCAAAACTTGCAGCATGTTTACTGGATATGTAAACCAGACTCCATGCTTTATTGAGCAAGAAGGCTGGTTTAATACACATGATCTCGGTTATATAGATGAACAAGGAGAGCTATTTATCGTAGGGCGTGCGGATGATTTGATTATAAGTGGAGCACATAAAATATATCCCAGTGACATTGAGACGATTGTTTTATCTTATGAACATATACGCGAATGTGTTGTTTTTGGTGTCCCAAATGAAAGATATGGGGAAATAATCGTATGTATTTATCAACCAGAACGGCCAATTAATCGCCTGGATTTAGTTCGCTTTTGTGAAAAGTATCTTTCATCGTATGAGATTCCAAGCAAATGGGTAACAGTATCGGAAGCTTTACCAAAGTATAACGGAAAAATAAGCCGAAAAAAGATAAGAGAGGACTATTTAAAAAGAAAGGAAAATTTAGATGGATATAAAAAATGAGGTTATGGAGATAATTGCCAAGAATGCGGATTTGGAGGAGAATGTCGTCTTAGATCCTGATGCAAATATAATTAATGATTTAGGATTCAATTCCATTAGCCTGATTTCATTGATAATTGAGATGGAGGAACATTTTGCCGTTGAATTTGACGATGATATGCTGCTGATGGATAGTATGTCAACGCCTGCCGATATAATACAAGTCGTTGAAAAAATGTTAGAGGAAAATTATCATGGTTGATTCAAAATCTTTGACAGAATTATTAATTTACGCATTTCAGAAAATCCCTTATTATTCTTTTTTATCTTGTTGCAAAGAAAAAAATTGGGAAGAGGTCAAAGAAGTTTTTGATACGCTTCCTATCATTGATAAGAATATCATAAGGAAAGATTATGCCCAGTTTATCAGTACTGATTTTGCCCGTGATGCATTACAGAGCATTACCTCCCAAAAAATCGATTTTAAAAAAGAACACGTTTTTACAATATCTAATCAAAAAGTCGTTGTAGAGTATACAACTGGCTCTAATGGCACACCTTTTATGTCATTAAAAACCGTTAATGAAAGAAGCCGATTAGGTAGAGCTCTATGGAAGAAACGCAATGCCTTTTCTCCATTACAAATGGAGGACTTGTTTTGTTTTATTCACAATTTTGATAGACTAGAGTATCCGTTTCCTTTTGAAAGGTGTGACAATATACAAGAACGGATTGAAAAAGAGTTTAGTTATTTAAAGGAAAATAGATTCAAATGGTGGCATATTAACGCCGGCAGGCTGAGTTATTATTATGAATGGCTAGTAAATAAAGATATACGGTTTGATGGGTTGCAAGTGATAGAAAACAACGGGTCCTATTTATCCCACCGTGAAAAAGAAAAATATGCAAAAGCATTTAATTGTCGAATTGCAGATCATTACGGTTGCAGGGAAGCATGGACGATTGCGTTTGATTGTACGGAAGGGTATCTACATGTGGACGATACCTGTGTATATGTTGAACTTGTTGATGAAGATGGCCGTGCTATTTATGAGGACAACGTTCCGGGACAAGTAGTAATAACTACACTAAAGCAAAGATGTATGCCGTTTATACGGTATAAATTAGATGATTTCGCTTATTATGTCAGCGGTAAATGTTTATGTGGTAGTTCTTCGAGAAGGTTAATGCTTTTACCGGGAAGACATCTTATTAAAGGCACGGATATTTACGGGAATCTACTGTTTAAAAAGGTGATTTTGGATTTGATACATAAGCATGATCTGTCGAGTTTTGGTGAGATTTCAATTATACAATATGATTTTTATGAATTCATAGTCAATATCAGCGAACTGCAATCCTCCAAAGAGGATTTTGAAAACATATTTAAAAAGTTAGCTATACAGGAATTGGCCGACAGTCGTTATCAGTTTCAATTTACTTATGATAATAGATATCATAGTAAAAGTTTATTCCAAGTTAAATAAATATAATTATACAAAAACGGCGGATATTTTTTGGGAAAAGTAAAAGTGGGGGTGGGTCGTATAAATATAACGGTAGATATATTAGCAAACAAAGTTTTGTACGATGAGAATAATCAATTAGCTATCAAGGTGAATTGCCAAAGCCCTCATTCAGCAACCTTGTCGCTGAATGGATATAAACACTCTATGGTTTTATATGTTTCCTATGCGATTGCGTTAAACCAAAAGATGATTATACAAAACCCGCCGCTTGTTGAAGACACGTATGTATTCTGCGATATAATAAATGAATTAGGAGGGGAGGCTTATATAGATAAAGGAAAATTTGTTATAGATCCAACCAATATTCATGTTTCACAAATTCCAAGAAATTTAAGCAAATTGATTCATGGCTCCGTCTATCTTATGCCAGCTTTAGTCATGCGTTTAGGCAAGTTTACATTTTACGAGGCTGGTGGGTGCAGAATAGGAGGGGCGAAAGAAAATGAAGAACGTTCTATTCACCATTTAATAGATATAATGAAGCGTTTTGGTGTAATAATTACGACTGATGGAGACTGTATATCGGGCATGCGGAGTGCTGATATAATCATCCCCAAAATAGATATTCTCCGTTATTCCACGCAGACAGAATACTTGGCAGGACCATTGGTAGGTGGTGCAGTAAAGGCAGCTGTATTGATGTCTCTTTTTCAAGACAGTATTGAGATTCAGAATCCATATCTTAAGACAGATATTTTAGATTTGTTGTGTTTAGTTCAAAAAAGCGGACGCTTGGTTTCATTTGATAGTGACAGGATTATCATTAAAAATAGAGCGAAAGCCAGCAGCGATTATTTATCTATATCCTTAACACAATGCATTAGCGAAATTGTCACTTATTCAGCATTAGCTATTATCAACAACGTACAAGTTCGATTTATAGGACTGGATCGCACCATTGTTGCAAAGGGGCTTCAAGCGGAATTTGAATTGTTTGATAAGATGAATATTCAATATAAATGGGATAAAAACGATTTGATTATCTATGATAACCAGCAAATAAAATCGCAGGATATAATTGTTACTCCCCATGGTATTCAAAGCGATCATCAGGCTTTTTTTGCGCTTTTGTTGTTGTATGGTGATAAGCGATCAACTATATATGAACAGGTTTATACCGAACGTTTTTTTTATTTGAACAATTTCATTCAATTGGGCGCGAAAATCACTAGGCAGGATAATTCTATACACATTGTCCCCTCTACATTTTCCTCGGGCTCCAAAGAACTCTTTGGACATGATGTACGTACAGCTGCGGCGACCTTAATTGCTTGTACTGCGTCCAGACAGGAATGTATTCTTTACGATTGCAATCATCTCTTGAGAGGGTATGATGCTTTACAAGAAAAGTTTGAGGCCTTTGGCATCGAACTTGATTTTTGGATGGTGAATAATAATGCGGGTTTTATCGATACTTAATTTTACTAATATAGATGACTATAATAGCGATTCGGGTTACATTTTTAATTATATTCTTGCAGAACAGTTTATTCTTAACCAGTATGATTTTGATGTCATACTTCCTGTACAACTTAGGAATCATACAGTAGCTTTTAAAGGTGAAATATACTATGCGAATCTTGGCGTTACAAAGTATGAAGCACGGTTTAGTTTTGATTGGAAAGGAATTCTTGACATCCTAATAGAAAATAGACCTGACTATATTTTGGTAAATGAATGTGAGTTGGCTCTGCCGCTTCGGGCTATGCTGATAACTTGCGCACTTCAGAATATCAAAATTATATCTTATTGCCATTATCCTGCTTTGCATGTAGGGGCAAATGATACAGTAAAGTTTGATATCAGCCTTAATGATGCGGGCTTAGGAAGGCGCATCGTTTCGGATATTTTACAAGCGGTTAATGTGTCCGACTATTTTTTCATTCAAAGTCAGTTCGCCCAAAAATTATTATATAATGCTGCGAATGATCTACATATCCCATTAGAAAAAGAGATTCATGTCGTTCCTCCCCCGTATGATCCTTTTTTGTATGTGGAAAAATCTTCAAAGGGTCATAAAGTTATTTACAATCATCGTTTGTATGAAAGCTACGGGGCAGATCAGTTTTTAAAATTAGTACATAAATTGTCCGACTGTTCCTTTCTAGTTACCAATCCAATGGCTCACCGTTCTCAAGCAAGATTCTTTTCCAGCACATTTCCCGAAAAGATTATTGATTTATTAAGAAAAGAGGGCAATGTTTCAATTGTCGACGGGAGTGAAAGCCGTCTTCTGTATAAAGAATATTTAAGTCAAGGCTATATAGGGATTGCACCATATCGGCCTGCATGTGTTTGGTCTATGGCTGCGATCGATTGTATTGGTATGAATATACCAGTAATCGCTCCGGATATTGCTTCGTATCAAGAATTTATTCCAGTCTCTCTTCGCTATGGACAGCTGGAAGAACAAATTGATCTGATCAATAGATTGAAGAATAATAGAGATTTTTATGAAACTTCTTTACAGGAATCAAGAAAAATCTTAAGCGTGCTATCACCCGAGATGGTTTTTAATCGTATTCATTCCATTATCAAAGAGAGAGGTAGCATATGAGTAGGTTTGCAGGAATCATAACTTCTGAAAGGATAAAACAGAATGCAAATTATAAAATTAAGATAGAAAATGCTATTCAGTCAATGAATCCATTCGGGATGGATAATAATACAAGTCAAATTAAAACTGTCTGTATTACTGAAAAACCAACGTTTCATTGTTTGGTAGGGGGGTTAGGGCAAATTCTCTATAATGAAGACAAAAGTCTAGTTCTCTTATATGATGGAGTTATTGATAATTATTCCCAGTTATTTGAGACATTGATCCGGAAAGGGCATCATTTTTCTACAGAGAACAGTGGAGAAGTTATTTTGCACATGTATGAGGAGGATAGAGATGCATTCGAGACATCTTTGAAAGGCATGTTTTCGTTTTGCCTTTTTGATATCAATAACGAAAAAATTTTATTATCTAGGGATTGCTTTGGAGGGAAACCTCTATATTATATAAAAACGGACAAAGAATTACTATTTGCTTCAGAATTAAAAGGGATTCTTTCTGCAATGGATAAAGTTCCTCCCATTGATGGCCGCGGATTGGAGTTATATTTTACTTTCCGTTTTATTCCGGCACCTTATACTATTATTGAGGGAATACGCAAAATTGAAAGTGGAACGACTCTTGAATACAGTAACGGCGAGATGTATTTTAAAAGATATCATAAACAGAATACGGAATACTATGGGACTGATTTGATTCAGTTGAGAGAGGAATTTGTTGAAGGGATTAATTCGATTTGCCGATCCAAAGAAGATATTGGTTGTTTTCTTAGCGGAGGAATGGATTCCTCTTTAATTTTATCAATAGCTATGGCGCAAAATAAAGGAATTCATGCGTATACTGTAGGCTATGATATGCCATTTCGACATGACGAGACAAGTAATGCAAAACGCATAGCTAAATCTATCGGCGTCGAACATCAGGTTGATTTAGTGAGTTCGGATAATCTAAAGCAATTATTAAATAAAGCGGTGTATTATTTAGATGAACCTTTTTTCTCCACCGTATCTATTAGTACATTGAAATTATCCGAAATGGCCAAGGGAAATAGCGCTAATATACTGGTGGGCGATGGCTCTGATGAATTGTTTTTTGGATATCAATACCTGTATTATGCAATGCAACAACAGAATTTTAGCCAATCGATCCAATCATATTTCAAAAGTTTAGGATGGCTCGACAATGACAGGAAAAGGGAATTGTTGAATGGGATTCGTTTTCTGACCGATGATGAATTTTATCATCTTATGTTCAATGGATTAGAGATGAAAAGTATCCCAGAAACGCTTAGAAGGGTAGAAATATATAAACGACTTCCCGATTATCATCTCATGAGGGTGGACAGGATGACTAGTGCCTGTGGTATTGAGGCAATCGCGCCTTTCCTTGAAAGTCGTTTTGTCGAACTTGTTTTGGGAATTCCAAAAGCAGATATTTTTTGCCAAGCGGATCCTAAAGCCTTTTTAAAGTCATTATTCAGCTCATATGTATCGGACGATATGAAATGCTCAATTAAGCAGCCATTTACAGCGCCTATTCAGTTTTGGGTAGAGAATGTGTTCTGGGATGATATTCAACAGTTATTCCATGAATATAGATTACTTAATCTCTGTGGACTTGAGCCGAGGATGGTCGATAATATCCTAAATAATTATCGCCGTCATCAGAATCAGATTAATGAAATTTGGGGATTATACATGTTGCTGAAATGGGTTAATACAGTATATACGCACTTTTGATTCTAATGATTGCGAGGAGAAAGCATATGAATAGAAGACGACTATTGTTGATTAATCCCCCCCAAACCTATCCAGTGGAACTGGAAAACGAGTATCAGTCATATTTGCCAATGGGCCTTGCTTATCTGGCAGCTATAGCACGAGAAGAAGACTATGATGTCCGCATTCTCGATTGCCTTGAAGATGAAACGAAAACTCAAACAGGCTCTAATGTTTGTTTTGGCAAAGAACAATCCGAAATATTAAATGAAGTGAAAGCTTTTTCGCCGGATATCGTGGGAATAAGCAACCCCTTTTCCATGTTTCAGTCAGATGCAGACGGCGTGGCCAGACTAATTCGTCAGTATGATAGGTCTATTCCGATAATGCTAGGAGGGATATCTTCAAGCATCCGTTCGTTAGCGGAAAAGGTAATGAGTACAGATAATTATGACATATTAGTTAAAGGAGAAGGAGAATATACTACAAGAGATATTCTTTCACATTATATTGCCGAGCAACGTCAAATAGTGGATCTAGAGAATATTAAAGGAATATGGTTTAAAAAAGGAAAAAAAGTGATTGAAAATCCCGATCGACCTTTTATTCTTAATCTGGATTCGTTGCCTTTGCCGGCCTTGGATTTGTTTAATATTGATAAAACACTATCAAACCGCTATTACTCTCGGTGGAGAAATGACCCGATTGACAAAAAGACTCTTCCGGTATTTACAAGTAGAGGATGTCCTTATCATTGCATATTTTGTAGTATACATAGCCAAGTTGGGTATAAACACCGCTCATTTTCAAATGAATATGTTCTCGAATATCTTAAGCAATGTAAAGAAAAATACGGGGTATCTCATTTCCATTTTGAAGATGATAATCTAACTTTAGATTATCAAAAATCTTTATATCTGTTTAAGAGCATGAAAAAATTAAATATAACGTGGGATACTCCAAACGGAGTTAGAGCCGATACAATTGACGAACCGCTTTTGCACGCTATGATAGAAAGTGGTTTAATTGGTATAAGTATGGCGGCAGAATCAGGAAACAATCATGTGCTCAAAACAATTATTCATAAAAACCTTAAGACAGAGAGCGTGGTTAAAGTAGCTAAATTAGCGGATAAATTTGATTTACCCTGTGTTGTTTTCTTTGTGCTTGGCTTTCCGGGGGAAACCATTGAAAATATTAAAGAAACGATCTTGTTTTCTCGGGAACTCACTAATATGTATGGAACAATCAATACGTTTTATGTTGCAAATCCGCTACCCGGCACCGAACTTGAAAATATTGCATTAAATAATGGATTTATTCAATCAGATTTAAGTGAAACAGATTACTTAAAAGCAATTCGGATAAATCAGAGACCGATCCTGGAAACCCCACAGTTTAATAAGCGTATAATATTTGATACAATTGCCAAACTAATTCCCCCAGAGAACTATTCCATTCACGGTAACTCTATCCCCATGTTTTGGAGCCTTCAAACGCATGTGATGGAACGGGCGAAGAGGCTATATCCAAAAATAAATATGAATAAAAAATATGTTTGGGAGTGGCATAATGATTAATAGCAAATATATATCAGTTATTATTGTCACACATGATAATTTTAGTACTAAAAGTGGCTGCATTAAAAGTGTATTATTATCAATATCCCAACAACAGTATTGCAATTATGAGATTATTATCATAGATAATGCGAGTAAATCAAATGATAAAAAAATGCTTTATCAGATCACTCAGAAGGTTAAAAATATTCGTCTCGTTTCATCTGATATCAACAATATTGCGATGGCAAGAAATATAGGTGCAGAAATCGCCAATGGTGAATATTTGCTTTTTATGGATGATGATACAGTTTTGACAAGTAGTCGTGCGCTGCATACTGTAAGCCAGTATTTTAATGAGGGTCACTATGGTTATGCAGCAAATCGGTATTGGACAAAGCCTTATTGGTATGAAAAAAATATAGATTTTTTGGAAGATTCCATTCAAAAAGATGATATGTCTGGTATTATCTTTAATATTCCGGATCCACAAACCCGAGGAAAGGATAAGGTCAGGCATTTAGTAAAGTCATATATCGGAAATTTTGGGTTTGTCCATAAAGGTACTTTGTTCAAAATAGGTGGATGGAATGAATCATATATTGGGTATGGATGCGAAGACGACGAGTTAGCATTTATGCTTTACATGGAATATGGAAGGCCTGTATTACTTCGTGATATCGATATCCTTCATATATGGCATCCGCTAAAAACGACTAATTATCTAGAATTGGAGCAAAATCAACGCCGGTTTCGAGCTGTTTTGGATCAACACTCTGTAAAAATATTTCATATTGGAAGATTATTATATGGAGAGGAAACAGTTTTAGATTACCAAAAATGAGTCTAGAGGGTTATTAATGAATAATATGTGATTATTATGCGGTAAAACCTGTTCCTCTTAATCTACATAAGTTAAACATTATTACTAAAATATAGAGAGGCATCGATTTTCGCAGCCTATTTCACCAGGAAGCACACGGGAATATCTGGGGCAAATAATATATGAAATAAGTTACAGTATTCCAATATCGTTATCTAGTTGGAGATGTTTCATGTGAAGAAAACAAATACAGCCATATTTTCCAATAATATATATCTGTTAAAAATGGTTTGGGAAATTACTCCTTCTCGGGTTATATTATCTTTTGTAAACCAGTTTCTTACACAGGCGATTTGGGCTTATTATTCTGTTGTATTTATGAGATTTATTTTTGGAAACATAGACGGAGGTGCATCACGCCCTTTTCACGAGGTTGCTTTATTTCTTGTCGTATCTATATTTGCTATGCTTTTTATCAATCTATTTTGGGCGTGGTATAATAATCAGTTCATTAAAAAAAATGATGTTATATTAAAATATGCTCTAGACAAAAAAATATTTGATAAAGCTGCCTCTGTTGACATTAGTTGTTATGAAAACCCTGATTATTATAATCAATACACTAAGGCAACTGGTGAATTATTTAGAAGGTCACAATCTGTTTTAAATAATTTAACTTCTATAGTTGCCGTTCTTCTTTCGTTGTCTTTTGTTATAATTAATATTCTGATGATTAGTAAAGTTGCGGCAGTAGCAACTTTACTGCCTATTATAGGAAGTCTGATTTTTGGGAAATACGCAAATAAGTTGCAGTTTGAGCTTAATATGAAAAATATGACTTTTAAAAGAATACAGGATTACATAAATCGAACGATTTATCTACAACAAAATGCTAAAGAAATACGTATGACAAACATTAAGGGCGTTCTTCGCAAAATGTATGATAAATCATATGATGGTATCCTTCGGAATGTAAAAAAAGCATCTCCAACAATATTTCTGGTCAATACAGTTGAGAATATTTTTTGTTTTCCACTTGTATTTGAGGGTGTATGGTTATATGCAACATATTGCGCTTTAGTCGCCCAAACAATGGAAATCGGAAATTTCATTATCCTCGCATCAGCGATTGTCAGTACCACTTGGATGATTAGGAACTTCTCTGATAATATAGTCTCGACTATGGACAATGGCAACTATATTGAAAATATAAAAGCCTTTTTCAAATATGAATGTAAAATCAATGAGAATCAGCAGGGTAAACCTGTCGAAGATGTTATATCAATTGAGTTCAGGCATGTGGGTTTCAGGTATGATGGCCAGGAAAAGCCTATTTTGGAAGACGTAAATTTATTCTTTACAAGCGGAACAATCACAGCTTTAGTCGGTGCCAATGGTGCCGGTAAATCTACAATTGTTAAATTAATGATGAGGTTATATGATCCGACAGAGGGAGTAATTTTACTAAATGGCATTGATATACGACAGTATGATCTTAAAGAATATCGTCGAAAAGTAGGCGTTATTTTTCAGGATTTTAAGTTGTTTTCCATGTCGATTATTGAAAATATACTTTTAACAGACAGTTACACACAGGAAGAAGTGCAAGATGTGAAAAGTGTATTGGCTGATGTGGGACTTTTAGATTACATTAAACAACTTCCAGATGGGGTAAATACTATATTAACTAAAGAATTTGACGATGATGGAATAGTTTTGTCTGATGGACAATGTCAAAGAATTGCATTAGCTCGGGCAATTATTCGAAAGGCGCCTTTGCTGTTTTTTGACGAACCTTCTAGCGCATTAGATCCAATAGCGGAATATGAGCTTTTTAATTTGATTCATAAAATCTGCTCACAAAAGGCTCAGAAACATATTTCAGTCTTTATATCACATAGATTATCCTCTTCAGCGAAAGCTGACCAAATTTATATGATTCAGAATGGCCAAGTTATTGAAAGCGGAACGCATTCTGAATTGTTATCTTATAGAGGCGCTTATTTTGATATGTATACTAAGCAAGCAAAAAGTTATATTAATTTTTGATAAACAGATTATTCTTTCGGAACGAATCCATAACAAAGGTGATACTATGAAACAATTAATAGGACAAGTATCTCATATATATAAGAATATTTGGTTTTTGCTTTCTATAGCTTTAAAACAAGCTCCATTTTTTTCCATATATCTTATAATAAGCCCACTTCTTTTGCAGCTAATTATTTTTGTCGAGCATACCTATATGATCGCATATTTAATCGACTGTGTACAATACCAAAAATCGTTTGTAAACGCATTGCTATTTATTATAGCCGTTTTTTTTCTATCTGTTGTTCATTCAATTGTATCAAGATTTGTATATGACATTATTGCGCCCAAAGCAGCGGAACGGATTAATCGCGAAATTAGATGCAAACTGTACAACAAAACGTGTAATTTAGATTTGGAATGTTATGACAGCCCTGATTTTTATAATGATTATGTATGGGCTATGGAACAAGCCAATACACGAATATACGAAGTTATTGACACGGTGGGGAATGCACTGGGGACAATTGGAATCATCTTTGTTATTGCTGGCTATATCCTTTCATCAGAAAAGTTAGGTATAGTAATATCTATAGGTACGTTCATTACCTCTACTATTTTTTCTCTGGTAATAAACAAAAAAAACTTTTTTCTTGATAATGATATGAGACCCGCTAAAAGAAAAAGTGAATATATTCATCGTGTGTTTTATCTTGCTGATTTTGCGAAAGAAATTCGCATGAGCGACATCAAAAATAAATTATATCAAAACCATAAAGATGCAATGGAAAAGCAGAAGGATATAGTAGATAAGCAAACAAAACCCTTGTTTTTTTTGAGCTTTCTAAAAGATTTTATTTGTAATAAATTTCTTTATGAGGGGTTCTATCTTTTATATTTAGCGTACATAACTATTGTAAAAAAAGTGTTAAGCTATGGCACAATGGTTGCTTTATTTAATTCCGTCCAGAATCTTAGCAATAGTCTATTGCAAATATCCCAGTTGATTTCTCAATTTCAAGGGCATAGTCTGTATATTGATAAAATTAAAAAAATACTAGAATATAAGGAAAAAATAGTAGATGGTCCTAAAAGTCTACCTTACGGAACCACTAGTGAATCGTTAGAATTAAAAAATGTGTCTTTTGGGTATGGAGACAAAATGATATTGAAAAACATTAATCTTGTTATCCATCCTGGGGAAAGAATTGCTCTTGTCGGCTATAATGGTGCAGGAAAAACGACTTTAATTAAACTTATTCTAAGACTTTATGACCCAGAAGCAGGTACCATCTTATACGACGGAAATGATATTTGCGAATATAAGCTTTCTGATTACCGATCTTTATTTGGAACAATATTTCAGGATTATCAATTGTTTTCAGCCACTTTAGGCGAGAATATCGTAATGGCTCCTTCTGAAATTGATCCTCAGCGAGCAAAAATTAGTCTAAAAGAAAGTGGATTTTATGATAAATATATTACCCTAATTAATGGGTATGAAACGCAGCTGACAAACGAGTTTTATGAAGATGGTATCGGCCTATCCGGTGGAGAGTCTCAGAAATTAGCAATCGCTCGCTGTCTGTATAAAGATAGTCGAATTTTAATTATGGATGAGCCGTCTAGCGCATTAGATCCTTATGCAGAGTATTTAATGAATAATACGATCCTTCAAGTTGCTTCAGGAAAAACCATAATTATTATTTCTCATCGCCTAACTACCACAAAGATGGTCGACCGCATTTTAATGCTTGATCATGGAGAAATAGTTGAACAGGGATCTCATGATGAACTCATGAGGCAGAATGGACAGTATGCGCGCATGTTCCACTTGCAATCCAGTTTATATACCGATTGATTAAGGAGAGTAAATATGATCGATATGCATGTTCATACCAATTTTTCTGATGGAAAGAAAAAACCCATAGAAGTAGTTGAGTTGTTTCGTCGGGCTGGGTATGAAAAAATTACTATTACAGACCATGAAACTATTGATGGATTTTTAGATTTGAAAGAGAATAGTGAAACAAATACACTCGAAGTTCTTCCGGGGATTGAACTAGAGTGGCTTTTTCAAAATAAAAAGATACATGCACTTGCTTATGATTTTGATATCGATAACAAAGAAATACTGGATTTTGTAGATACAATTAAAAAAAACCGCCGAAAAGAGGCGGTGGAATTATTTAGAAAACTCAGAGATTTTGATAAAAAAATTTACTTTGCGATACTACAATGCAAAGATGTATCGTTTCAAAGAATTATTGATGAATTGGTTAACAGAGGTTATGGGAACTTAAAAGAGGACATACTAAGAAAGTATTTTTCAGAGGGAAAAGATTTGTATGTCAAAGAGTATTTCCCCAATATGATAGATACTGCCGCTTTAGTAAAAAGGGCAGGAGGTTTTGTGTCCTTAGCTCATCCCAAAAGATATTTCACCATATCCGAATTAGCAAGCGTCATTGATGATCTGCGGGCTTGTGGAATAGAGGCTATTGAGTGTTTTCATCCATCACACGATGAGAATTATATAAGAGCTTGTTTAAATCTTGCACATAAATATCATATGAAAATAACAGTAGGGAGTGATTATCATGATGGCGAGATGATCTATTCGTTTAGTAATCGAATAATAGAACTGGAAAAGAAATACTTACTTTATTGAGAAAAGGACATAAAAATGCAATTAATGTGTTATCTTGCATGTAAATTGGGAAGTTAAAAGATCTGTTTTTGTTTGTATAACATGCTCGTACTTTTTACGGAGAGTATCGCCACAAATTTTTTGATTTAAAATCGTTAATTCAAAAAGAGAAGACCGCTATGAAAACGGTATGTTTTGTAGCATGACAATCAGCCATATTGAAAACAGGTGAAAATGAATGATTATAGAGCGAAATAAATATGAAAAAAAGAAGCTTAAGGCATTGGTGCGTATTAGACCGCAACTGTATTTATTTTCTTTTGACCCCAAAGAAGAACATGACATAGTATGCTGCGTCAGTCGGTATACTCGTTTTTTTGTGATTATTAACACTTATCAAGACGCATGGATAGAAGCGAAATCGGTTCAATGTTTGGCTTGTTCTAGTGTTGATATTGAAGATATTATGGAGGCCATCTGCTATTCTAGACCTATAAATAACCAGTCTGTTTTTTATGGCATGAAAGAATACATGTTGTTGATTATGGCGGACAACACTCAACAGCGTGATGCTTTGCTTGATAACTATTTCTATTCCTATATCTGCAATATAATAAAAAACTACCGACCGTATGATTTTTATTTTCTGCAGGGACATGCTGTTGTTAAATATAAATTGAACAACTCTTTTCTATCACCTACTGTTTCACCGCGATTCTATCCACCATATACAGGGAAAACCATAATATTATTGCCGTTTGCAGGATTGGGCGACCATTTTATGCAATTTTCTATTATTTATCAATACATCATAAATCAGACGAAGAATGGAAACACAGTCTTATTTGCCCGGTTTGGCAATGATATACCAGATAAAACAGATCCCATTAGGCATTTTCATTCTTATGTTAATATCGCTTATTTCAATTCAGGAAGGCAATACCTTGATTGCATGAGCCTTTCAGACGACAAAGAATTCATATCATTATTTGACTTGTTTTTTCAACAAACACGGCCAGGTATGCCATACAATGATCACGGTTACCATGTTACAGAAGTGGTTAAAGCAATTTTAAATGTTGATCGGCAACTTGATCCGTATTTACACAACGCTCTTATACAAAGAGAAATAGAAAAAGCGTTAAGCGCAGAAGAAAAGAATTATATCGATTACATTATGAAAGAGCGAGAATATGTTGGATTTCAGTATTTTACGGGTAACTATGATGAAAAGGAAGACGCTTGGACGACTATTGGTTGCAAGAATTGGAGTGAAAAGAATGTAAGTGAATTTGTTGATCTATGCCGACGCGAGGATATTCCGTTGCTAACCTTGTGCAATAGCCCTTATAATCAAGTGAAAGATAAACGATTAAGAAAGCTATCTCTTTCTGGCTATGCCTACGCTATATCTAAATTGAAAATGGTGGTAGGGATTGATAGTTCCGCTGGGCATATTGCTGCTTTTTATAACATCCCCAGTATAACCCTTTGGGGAGGCCAAACGCCGTTTGAGGCTTGGGAAGCTAAAATAAGTTTTCGGCCGCTTCGAAACAATACAAGTATCTATTCGTCCAATAAAGACATTAATCTAATATCACCAAAAACGGTATTCAAAAACATGAAAGCTGTGCTGAATCATATGGCTGTCCATGAAACTGATAATACTTTTTTTACGACACGGGGCAGATTATTCGGATAGATTAATTATGAAAAAAAGGGGGCGGTAATTTGAATAATATTGTTAACCGTTTACTTAGTAGCGAGAAAAAAATATTGGTGATAGGCGATGTCATATTAGACAAGTATTTGTTTGGAGATATTCAAAGGCTCTCTCCTGAAGCCCCAGTACCGATTATGACGAATACACAAAGCTGCTATTGTTTAGGTGGAGCCGCCAATGTCTGTGCGAATATACGGATGTTGGGAGGGAAAGTTGATATTATAGGGTGTATAGGAACAGATACATATGCGGCTCAAATACTTGAACTTTTTGTTAAATACGACTTGTCCCCTAATTATATTTTCAGGTCATCGGAAATGACAACCACCGTCAAAACTCGATATATCTCTAAAATGGGGCAACACCTCTTAAGAGTAGACCGTGAACAATATTACGAATATTCAAACCCCGGTGAGGTAATTCAAAGAGTTGAAAAAATAATTGACAAATACGATGTAATAGTATTTTCTGATTATGCAAAAGGTTTTTTGAGTGAACGACTTATCATGGAACTTTTGCTCTTGGCAAAGAAGCATAAAAAAGTAACTATTGTAGATCCAAAGAGTGCAAGCATCGAACGATACAAGAACAGTTATCTTATAAAACCAAATTATCATGAGTTTATAAAATTCTATGGGAACAAAAATGTTCCACTTGAATATATAATACATGAGTCAGAACAAATATTACACACACTAGGTGTAAATAGATTATTAGTGACATGTGGCGATAAAGGCATAGTTTATTTGCGAAAAGGCATGCCCCCTTTTTGCCAAACTGCGTATTGCCGACGGATTTCGGATGTTACAGGAGCCGGAGATATCGTAACAGCAGTTCTTGCGATAGGGCTTTCATGTGGTTTATCGGAAGAGGACAGTATATGTTTAGCTAATCAATGTGCTGGAGTCACTGTTGAAAAAGCGGGAACTTCCTGTATCACTTTTGAAGATTTGGTCAAGACTTTGCCTTACGAGAATAAGTTGCTTGACAATATTACGTTGCTGGCAAAGTTCCGCGATTATTATAAAAACAAAAAAATTGTATTTACTAACGGGTGTTTTGATTTGCTACATTCAGGCCATATGGACCTCATAAAAAAAGCTAAGGAGTACGGGGATGTTTTAGTCGTGGGAATCAACAGTGATGCTTCTATTCAAAGAATAAAAGGGAAAAATCGTCCGATTTGCGACCAGCATACCCGTTCTGTATTAATGGCAATACAATCAGAGGTGGATTGGGTCGTTCTTTTTGATTCAGAAACACCTTTAGAACTGATACGTCAGCTAAAGCCAGATGTTTTGGTTAAAGGAGATGACTACCGAAAAGATCAAGTTATCGGTCATGAATTTGTGGAGTCAAGGGGAGGGGAAGTTGTACTAATTCCTCACAAATACAATGTATCTACCACTGATATTATTAGTCATATAAGGCTTCAAGGAGACTGAATTTATGAGTAGTAGTGAAGCTCTTTTAGAGAGCCGTCAAATTGAATATAATAGGATATTGGCAGATCCACTTTTTGGTTCACACCTCGATGATTTGTATAATAAAATTAAAACCGTGTATCGTCGGGGCGGAAAAATTCTTCTGTGTGGGAATGGTGGCAGTGCCGCAGACTGCCAACATATTGCAGGAGAATTTGTGGGAAGGCTTAAGTTAGATAGACCTGCTTGGCCAGCGGTTTCGCTGGTCTCGGATATTTCTGTCCTTACATGTCTTGGAAATGATTTCTCATATGGTCACATATTTAAGAGACAGATAGAGGCTCTTGGGCATCCTAGCGATCTTTTGATAGCATTGAGTACTAGCGGCAACTCAGAAAACATTTGTGTGGCTCTGCAGTCTGCCCATTCAAAAAAAATTGAAACATATACTATTACCAACCAATCGGGCGGTAGAGCGAGTCTTATATCAGATTTAATTTTCAATATTCCCTCTGAAGATACGCAAATTGTTCAGGAACTAACGATAATGATCTTTCATATTATTTGTGAGATGCTTGAAAGGGATATTGTTAATGAATAGATGTGTCTTCTTGGATCGCGATGGAACGATAAACGTGGACAAGGGTTATGTTTATTTGCCTTCAGAAGTAGAATTTTTACAAGGCGTCCCTATCGCATTAAAGCGACTAAAAGAGAAGGGCTTTTTCTTGATTGTCATCACCAATCAGTCAGGTGTTGCACGAGGCAAATTTAATTTATCCAACGTTTATCAATTCCATCAAGAAATGAATAGTCAACTCAAATCACTTGCAGATGTTTTTATTGATGCTTTTTATGTATGCCCTCATCATCCCCTTGGAATTGTGTCGCCGTATAATACAGTTTGTAAATGTAGAAAACCCCAGCCCGGATTGATTTACAGAGCTGCTTGTGAATATAATATTGACTTAAAATCATCCTATATGGTTGGTGATAAGGATATAGATATTGAGCTTGGACAGCGCGCGGGTTTAAAAGGAACGTATAAAATTCAGGAGTACGGTACATTACTAGAGGTTTCAAAAGAAATAATTGAACATGGAGGGTAATTATGATTATAGTTACTGGTGGATGTGGTTTTATAGGAAGTTGCCTAGTGGGTAAATTGATAGAAGAACAGTATGAGGTAGTTGTTGTAGATGATATCGGATCCGAAAAAAAATGGAAGAACCTAAGAAATAAAAAGATTATGGATTTTTGGTCGATTGATGAATTTTTACATAAAACAAAAGGAACAATCCTTGGTTGTGAACTTATCTTTCATTTGGGAGCTATTACGTCTACTATTGAACAAGATGTAGATTTGCTTATGAAATATAATTATGAATTCAGTAAAATGGTGTATTCATATTGCCAGAGAGAAAAGATACGGATGATTTATGCAAGTTCCGCTTCTGTATATGGAAAGGCTATAGACGGATTTAGTGAAAGCAGTCAAAAAATACCTGAAAATGCATATGCTTATTCCAAGCTGCTATTTGATCAATGGATTGAAAAGCAAAATTCTTTACAGCAATGTGTTGGCTTGAGATTTTTTAACGTTTATGGTCCCAATGAATACCACAAGGGAATGATGGCGAGCGTTGTTTTACATTTTTATAATGAAATTAAAAATAATGGCTTTGTGAATATTTATAAATCTAATCGTCCGGACATAGCCCATGGCGAGGCAAAAAGAGATTTTATCTATGTATTTGACGTTGTTGATGTACTCTTGTTTTTCTTACACCATGGTCAATATAATGGCATTTATAACTTAGGAACACAGCAGTCCAGTTCCTACAATCAATTGGCTAATTCCATATTTCAAGAGTTAGATATGGAGCCGCATATCCAATATATAGATATGCCACAGGAAATTGTTGATAGTTATCAGTACTGGACACAAGCCGATATAAAGGCATTACGCTCTATTGGCTATGCAAGAAAATTCTATTCTCTGGAGCAAGGGATACATGATTATATTACAAATTATCTAAAAGAGGGCTTATATTTTTGAGAAAACTCAGGAGAGCGTTTATGAAGGAGCATGACAATTATTATTATGAGGGAAAATCTCTCATATTGGATCGTTTTTTTAAAATATTTGAGCAGGAGCATTTTTCACATGCGTATGATCTTTTTATAACAACCCCTAATCCAGATATGCTCGATCGCATCAATAACCTTGAGGTTCAAAGATATTCTGTTTTTCAAAGTACAGATGCAGGACATATTAATACATGGAAAGGACAGCAACAGCGCATCAATACAACAATATATTTATACGCTGAGGTATACTGTCCTCTTCAATCGCATGTAATTGTGCAATGTTTTTTTGATGCTGTGGGAAAGCTTTGGATCAATGAAAAATGTCGATCCATTTTTCAATACGGTTTTTATGATTCACGATACTTTAGTGTCCAGTTAAATGCGGGGAAAAATAGATTCATTATTGAGCTGGATTCACCTAAGGAAACCGACATCTTCAGTATTCAATTGAGAAACTATGATTTGGAATGCAGCGATGATTTTCATGCGTTATCCCATACAACGGAATTTTTAAAACTTGATCAGCCGTACATCATTAGTGATCCGGTGGAAGATATTGGTCAACATGCTTTTCGCACGATGTGTTTTTTGCCAAACGAACAAAATTTCCATAATCAACTGTGCATGCAGATATTGGATTCAAAATTTGGCTTACTGCAATCATCAATGGTGGCACTTAATGAAACAACTCTTATCAAACTGGGCGAGCTTCGTATGCACGACGCTGATATTCTTAGGCATGTGACGATACAGTATCTGTGTAAGTCAACAAACGGAAAAAAGACACTCACAAAAAAAGATTTCTATCCGTATGAATTTCATGACAGTATTACGATGATTTCAGAGCAATTAATGAGAGGTATAGAAGATTATTCGCCTTTTATACAGACTCAAATACGAGGCTGGGAATCTCTTAGAAAAAAAGCAGAGCATGAAGGGAACATAGGTAAAGACTATTTTGCATCCAGCAAGCTTTATGAACTTTATATACAGCCAAAGGAGGAACCCTATCAGGAGCCTGGGAATCATATGTTCTTCATACATTCAAAATTGGATGATCAGCCAGTTGTTATTCGCGCTATTATTCCCGAGTGTTATGATCAGTCAAAAAAATTGCCAACTCTCCTTTTTGCTGCTCCCAATCCATTTGATAGGATGTTTTGGCAATTGGGACAAAATGGAATTGCTGAACCCTGTTTGATTTTTGACATAACAGGTCATCGTGTTGTTGGTGGAAGTTATGTAGGAGAGGCCGGGATATTGGAAATGGTTCATTGGCTTAATGACCATTATGCGATTGATGAAAATAGAGTATATATGCTAGGAGAATCCGATGGAGGATATGCCACTTGGTCAATAGCCCAAAACCATCCGCATTTAGTAGCGGCAGTTTATCCTATGACGGGACTTCCCTTTTTAGAAACCCCGGATAATACAATGAATATACCCATTTATCAATCATATTCCTCTAGTGATCCGACCTTTATCGGATGGACAGAGGAGGTTAAGCAGAGTTTTAATAAAAAGAGAAATTACCATCAAATTGATTTTGAGCAAATGACTCATTTGAGCTTGAGGGCCTATCTTAGTCATCGCAAAATAATAAATGATATGTTGAAGAACCATAGAAATTTATTCCCAGATGATATATCGTTCATAACAATTCGGAATCGACATTTAAGATGCTATTGGATATCGCTACATGGTATCGTGCGGGGGGAGATTGTTGCCAAAATAAGTGCTCACATTGATTCCCCTGAGCAAATTAGGATTGAATTAAAAAATTCTTACGGGGTAACGGTAGATCTCCCGCCGAAAATAAATAGGAATAGTTTCGTTATCGTGATTAACGGAGAGGAATTAAGTTTTACTAACTATAATTCTTCTCATGTGATAATAAAAAAAACGGAGAATGGTTGGATAGTGAATGATATTCCACCATCAATTGATTATATTAAGGGGACGGGAATCCTTGATGTATATATGGATAATGTGCGAATTATTTTAGGTAACAATACATCGGCGCAAATAAAAAAAGTTGCCCATAGTTTTTCTGAGCCTCTAACAAATGTTAATAACCCGCATATAGATATCTGTTACCCTGTTTATGATAATATGGACGTCCTTGATACGATGGTTGGGCATAATATAATTATTTTTGATCTATATGGAAATACAAACAGATCACATTCCATATTGGATCTACCGGTGCAGTGTAGTGAATCCGGTTTTACATATCATGGAGAGACTGAAATCGGGAAATACATAGTCCTGCAAGCAGTTGCTAATCCCCATGATTGTCAACATACCATACTGGTTGTCTCCTCAAACGATGAGAACCTTCTGGCTAGGAACATATTTACAAGAAGGGTAATTCTTCCATTTTATGTAAGTGGAACTCACAAATATTTGAATAACCAAACACTTATTTATTCCAATAATCGATACAAGGGCATTTACGAATTAGAGGGGGATATTTATCAACTGTAATAGGACTCTGCTAGAATCCTATAATATAAATATCTAAGCTATACAAGAAAATATCGTGTCGCATGATATCCCTAACAATAAATGAAAGAGTGATCAAAGCATGTCAAAAACAAAACATGAGGTAGTCGGTATATATCTAGACCGTTCAGATTTATTATTGGAAATAATATATATTTGTTTTGCTAGGGGAATAACATATGTTCCACTTGATCTGTCGTGGCCGTTTAAAAGAATTAGTACCATTATAGATGACGTATCTATGGCATATATTATAACTTCTTCCAAATATTCGAATCGATTCCTTAATGTAAAGCAGATTATCATAGATGAAATTGGCGATGTGAAGAAGTTATATGGTTTACAAAATGATAATAAATATGCCTATATTCTTTATACGTCGGGTACGACAGGTGTTCCCAAGGGGGTTATCATATTAAGAGATGCTTTATACAACTTTATAGACGGAGTTTCTGCGGTAATACCTTTTAGGAAAGAAAGTACAATTGCCTGTTTTACACCTGTAACATTTGATATTTTCTTTCTGGAAAGTGTTATGGCAAAACATAAGGGATTACGCGTGGTGATGGCTAACGATATAGAGCAGAATAATCCAAAGGAAATGGTTAGACTTTTAATGGAACATAAAATTGAAATGTTACAGATTACGCCATCCAGAATGCAGTTGTTAATGAACTGTGACCCTGATTTAAATAGCTTGAGGTACTGCAAAATAATTATGTTGGGAGGTGAGCCTCTGCCATTCAATATGCTAAGTATTCTTCAGAGAAAGACAACAGCACGTATCTATAATATGTATGGTCCCACAGAGACTACTATATGGTCGACAATTGGCGAATTAACTGAGGAAAATAGAATTCATGTGGGAACACCGATTAATAACACTCAAATTTTTATTTTAAATGAATCCATGGAGCCTGTCCAGCAAGGAGCGGTTGGTGAAATATGTATTTCTGGAAAGGGGTTAGCAGAAGGCTATATACATAATGCAGACTTAACATCTGAGAAATTCGTCTGGCTCCCTCAAAGGCAAGATGTTCGAGTGTATCGTACAGGTGATTATGGACGATGGTTAGATGACGGGAAACTGGAATGCTTGGGTCGTATGGATAATCAGGTCAAAATGAATGGACATCGTATTGAATTGGAGGAAATAGAGTTTTATTTATGCCGTTATCCCGGAATTCTTCAGAGCATGGCAGTTGTAAAACAGTTAAGTGATCACTCTAGTGTTCTTATTGCATATTATACGGCAACGAATGCTATCAACAGCATAGATGTTATGAATTATTTGTCAAAGGAAATTCCCTCATATATGATCCCGTCCATACTGTATCGAGTTAATGAGTTTTCGTATACCGCAAATGGGAAACTAGATCGACGCAATGCGCCACTTTCTCTATATAATGATACTGCTCCTAAAATCGATTGCTTGGATGAAAAACTTTCAGATAGACAAAGTGCAATATACGAAGTTATACGATCTGCCCTGCCAGAATCATTGGCAAATACAGTTGAAATTTCTGACAACTTAAGAAATATCGGAGTTAATTCTATCAATTATATTTGTATCCTGGATTCGTTGGAATATATCTTTGAAATTGAATTTCCAACTGAGATGATGCTTTTTTCAGCATTTCAGTCTTTACGTGATATGATAGAATATGTGGATTCTCTGATTGAAAGTAAAAATCAAAGCCTGTGAAAAAAGCAAATAAAAGGAAGATGCAGTATGAAAAAAATAGCATTAATTTATCCTATTGAGAAAAAGTATCAAAATCCCTCCTATTCTATGACTCAACTTGGAATCGGTTATATAGCTTCATACGTTGAACAATTTGGTCATACAGTAGACATATTTGATTTTCCTTTAATGAATATTGATGAAAATCAGATGTTAGAAAAAATTAAAGAGTTAAATTATGACATCATTGGAATATCGACATACAATTATAATTATGAGATCGCTGTTAAATTAACAATAAAAATTCAAAGATTAAGGCCATCTTGCTTCATTATAATGGGCGGTTATCAACCAACTCTTGAATATGAGCGGATGCAAGGTGTTTTCTCATATGTAGATTGTCTGATAATAGGTGAAGGGGAAAAAGCCTTTGCCAATATCTGTAATAATTTAGAAAACAACTCATGGCAAAACACACCGGGTATTGTATTTTTAGATAATGGTCAACTTACAGCTACAGGGAAATCAGACATAATAACAGATCTAGACAATATCCCATGGCCTAAAAGAACAGTATTCTCAAAAAAGATGAATATGATCACAATGAGAGGCTGTTACGGTCAATGCAGTTTTTGTTGTAAAAATGCTTTCCAAAAGTTATGTAACGCAAACCTCACTAGAAGAAGGTCGCCCGAAGATGTTGTTAATGAAATAGAATTTTTAGTAAACAATGGTGCATATACAATACAATTTAACGACGATACATTTGAAATATCTTCTATTAATTCGCAGCGTTGGGTAGATCGATTTATTAGTTTAGTTAAAGAAAAACATCTACATTTTGAGTTTAGATGCTTTTTTAGAACGAAGGATATTATTGGACAACATTCGCGCATTAAACAACTAATAGAAATTGGACTGGTCAATATATATGTCGGTATCGAAAGCTTTGTGGCTAGCGCTCTAGAGTTATATAATAAAAGGATAACGCCGGAAGAAAATATCAAAGCATTTCAAATCTTGGATGAACTGAATATCTCATATGATTATGGATTTATATTATTCAATCCATATACTACTCCTGAAGATATACTTCATACAATATATATATTTGAGAAGTATAAATTTAATGATAAAAACAGATGGGTTATGCCTAGAAATTTGAGCAAAACGGTTTTATTAGCATATCACCAAACTCCTATTTATGATTTTCTATCGGAACAAGATATGATAGATAAAACGAAGTTGGAATACCAATGGATTGATAGGAGAACTGAAGAGATTTTTGAAATTCAACAAATTTATCAAAAGACAATGGATCAAGCGTATCAGTATTATAGAGAAGATAAAATAGAAAATGAAGAACTAGAAAAAACATACAAGGCAATATTTCATGTATTGTTTCAATTGGATCTCAACTTTCTTAAGGATATTACGCTTATCGTAATGGATTCGAATAAAACAGAACATGAAATTAAGTGGCAATGCAATGAAGTTTTACAACAATATAAAGAAAAGATCTTGTCTATAACAAAAAAATTAGAGTCACTTAGTAAAATGCTCTGAAATCAAATAAAACAGGCGCAACAGTTCATCTAGAATTGTCACTTTTACTTTTTGTGTTATATTAAAGACAAACACCAGTACTGAGGTGTTAATAAGTAAAGAAGACAACGGCCTGTTCATATTACTTTATAAATACAAATAGTTTCAATAGGAAATAGTTTTGGGAAAATATGTAATTAGATTTTATAAAACACATAACATATACAGAGAAATAAACGAATTTTATGGAGGTTTGATATGTCCAAAGTCATTCTGATTTGCGGCAAAATTTGCAGTGGGAAAAGCACGTATGCAGAGTGGCTTCGTGTGCAAAACAATGCGGTGTTACTCTCTATTGATGAGATCATGCTGACGCTTTTCGGTCAGCATGTCGGCGATAAGCACGATGAGTACGTGGAGAAAATAGAAAAGTATCTGTTTGAAAAATCAGTAGAAGTTATTGAAGCTGGAATGGATGTCATACTGGACTGGGGTTTCTGGGTAAAACGGGAACGAGAGTATGCAAAGGAATTTTATAGAACTCGGCATATCGAGTATGAATTCCATTATATCGATATAAGCGATGGAATATGGAAAGCTCGTTTAAATAAAAGAAATAGTGCTGTTTCAGCAAATGAAGTCAGCGCGTATTTTGTGGATGATAACCTTTTCGCAAAATTTGAGATGCTTTTTGAAATGCCCGGTAAAGAGGAAATAGATGTTTGGATTAAGTGATAAACAATTTACGATTATGAAATGGGTGGATCTGAACAGGATATGTCAGCAGCACACCCATTTTCAGCATGATTTCATAGTAGACCACATCCATATCGGTGTGGTCATCCTTAATACTGTCGATCATATCATTCATACGCTCTAACAAGATTTGAATATCTTCTTCCGCCACAGGCGTTCCGTCCCACAGCTTGATATTAGAGGTATCCAGTTTGAACACCTTAAAGCCGACGTCGGGCAGCGACTTTTCTTCTTCGCCGATTTTAATCTGACGATTTGCTTCTTCAACTTCCGCAAGGATTTTTGCACCTGCTCTGCGGATGCGCTCTTTGCCGATTTCGCAGATGTTCTTGTAACCCGCTTTGTAGGCTTCGCTCTTTTCATCGCAGAGTTTGGGAAGCTGCACACAGATGAATTTGCGGTTTCCGCCGTCCTCGGCGTTAAGCTGCATCACAGCATAGGCGGTTGTGGCAGAGCCAGAGAAAAAGTCGAGGATGATGTCATCTTTATCCATTCCTATTTGCACTATTTTTTTAATTAGTGCTGAAGGCTTTGGATATAGAAAAATTTTTGTAGCACCTAATAATTCCTCAATTTTTCTTGAACCGTGTTGCGTATAAATACCCTCTATTATTGACAGCATTTTTGTTAAACGCGTTTCTCCATTATCGTCATACAAATATTGCTTAATTGCCACATACCGTTGTCCATCATCACCTTGATTAAACAATATACCATTATTTTTTAAGGCATTGAATGTACGCTCTTTTGACCATATCCACTATCTTTTAGGCCAAATCTCTGTACCATCAGGTGCAGGAACAGCATATATCAAGTTTTCTCTGCTATCCAGTGATTTCGCTGCTTCCAACGGCTGAATACGGTATGGCCCTTTTGTACTGTAAAACTCGTCCCGTTTAGAATAATATCGATCAATGCTCTCTTGGCTGAGAGAAACAAACAAATCACTCAATTCGGATTTACTTTTGCTGTAAAAAAGGATATATTTCTGCAAGTTTACCAAATAACGTTCTTTAGGGCCTCCTCCACAGTGTTTTTTCCAGATAATACATTCAACAAAATTTTCTTCACCAAAAACTTCATCGCATAATTTGCGCATGTTATGTACTTCATTATTATCAACTGAAATAGAAATCACACCGTCATCCCGCAGCAGATTCGTCGCCAGCCGCAAACGGGGATACATCATATTCAGCCAGTTGGTATGGTATCTGTCCATTGTTTCGGGATTGCTCTTTGTTGTCTGCTGGGTGACTTTCTTATACTGTGCCATCGGGTCGGCGAAGCCATCTTCATACATAAAGTCGTTATCGATATACTCCCCCGCACAGGGACAGCAGCTTGTCAATATCCAGCTTGCCCTCCGCAAAGCACTGCGGGAAAACAGCCTTCAGCTTGTCGATGTTTGCTTGCTCTAAGTCCATTGAAAGTCCATCTATAATATTACAGTTAGTCATTTGCTTCTCCTTTTCTCTCCATTGTATATAATTCATATATGTATCTGGACGTTATTCCAGTTTCACAAAAATATCTACCTGATGTTGTATCAGTAGCTAATATCTTCAAATTTCGATTGTCCCGAGTTGTTTGTCGAGTCGAAAATTTTTTCGCTAAATTAAGCAAAGCCCAATAAGGTATATATATCAATGCTATTTTCTGGTAGTAATTCTTGTGGGAATATCATTGTTAAATCCGTAGCTGTAAAATCCACCATTATGTTGTTTATATCGAGATTTAGATTCCCCATGACAAGATAAATGTTCGTAATCGTAATCGATCGGACACCAGTATTGGCTAATGTTACATGCATGTTCTTTTTTATAACTCCTTCATTATCAACTTGGTAGGAAGTACATGCAGTTATTAGCAATCTTTTTTTATGGCTGCTTATATTGATAAACCGCCACAACAACAGCAATTGCTGTTATTAATGATCCAAGTGTTGTTCCAATTGCTCCAAAAGCATCCCAAAATATAGACCAATCGATATTCGTTTCCATCCCTTCACCTCAAACACAAATTGCTGTATAGTATGCGTGAAACGGCGTTTGCTGCATTGACTTCATTTCCTTCAGTATCTCGTTGTGAAAACTCCGCAAAATAAATGTTATTATGATATTATAGCATATTTTTTGCGGTTTTTCAGTTGTTCCTATGCTAAAAGGATTGTCCAAACTAAAGAGTTAAAAGAAGTCAAAAAGAGAAAAGGGAGGAGAGGAGTTGGGATAGCGGGAGAAGAAACGAGTTTTCTCAAAGCCGAAACGGTTGTAAGCTCGAACAAAAAC
>Ga0129308_1001226_pt1 | contig 28609 bp, 26 predicted proteins | sample L827metagenome_FD_94440 | JGI IMG/M metagenome (GOLD analysis project Ga0129308, IMG submission 94440) | Ring-tailed lemur group fecal microbial communities from Wisconsin, USA - L827 metagenome | ecosystem: Host-associated > Mammals > Digestive system > Large intestine > Fecal | place: USA...
GAAATAGTAAGGAATGACAGTAAACAATACATTCTTATAACAAATCTACTGTGAAATATTAAATTTTCAAGGTTCTCTTAGAGGGTCAGACACAGAAAACACTATGTTCTGACCCCAGCATCAGGTCATTTTTTTAAGAAAGAAATTCTTAAGATTTATTCAAGAGTTTCGAAAATCAAAAGCTATATAATGTCAGTCAGAAAGGAGGGCAAGACAATGCCATATATTTTACAAACAACCGGGCTTTCCAAAAAGATTGGAAATAAAACGCTCGTTACCGATGTTGATCTACATATTCCGAAAGGAGAAATTTATGCTTTTCTCGGTCCAAATGGAGCTGTTAAAACTACCGTAATGAAAATGATTATGAACCTTTGGAAACCTACCAGCGGTACGATTGAAGTGTTCGGAGAAATGTTGACGCCGAAATTTTATGATTTTTTAAAAAGGATTGGAAGTATCATCGAATTCCCAACTTTTTATGACCACATGACGGGGCGTGAGAATTTACAGCTCCATTGTGAGTATATGGGATATTACAATGTGATATTGTCAATATTGGTTTACACTTTATTCTCAAGAATGTTCGACCTTATGCAGCCTCCTGCAGTGAAGCATAGTATTGCTGTCGTTTAACCATCGGAGGTAGTCCACCGTTAGCAGAGCAGATCCTCCGGTTATTCCAATAGCTGATGAAGTATCTCCAGATGAGGGTTTTTAACTGTGCTACGGTCATTGCGGTGGTGTCATAACGCCCATAAAGTAATTCCTCTTTGAAGCGTGCCCACATGCTTTCACATCTGGCATTGTCATGGCATCTGCCACCGGCACTGTTCATGCTTTGGAGAATGCCATATTTGTTGATTGCTTTACGATATAGCTCGCTGGTATACTGGGTACCCCTGTCGCTGTGAAGAATAGCTCCACGGAGCATAGGGTAAGCTTTGCAAGCATTATCTAAAGTTTGTTCACAAAGGGTTGCTTTCATATTTGTGTCCATGGCAAGCCCTAATACTGCTAAATCATAGCAATCAAAGATAGCTGAAACATACAGTTTTCCATCAGAAGCTTTTATTTCAGTCATATCGGTAATGCACTTTTCAAGAGGCTTATTTGCTGTGAAATCACGCTTAATTAAATCGTCGGATTTGTGTGCTTCTTTATCAGCCTTGGTAATACCGTTAGGCTTACGTTTAGGTTTATGATTAAGGCCAATTTCTTCCATGACACGATAAACAGTTCGTTCACCGGGAATATGTACTCCCTCCGGCTGTTTAAGCTGTAATGCTTGATACATACGTATTCTTCCATATGTGTCATTGCATTCATCTTCGCTGCAAATATCAATCATTGCATCTGCCAGTGCCTGATATTTCCAAGGAGCATCTTTTGTTTTTAGGTATTTGTTAAATGCCTGTCTGGAAACATGAAGCACTTTACAATAAAAAGAAATTTTTCCCTTAATCCTGCCGTCATCCGTTTTGATTGCAATAAACATTAATCTCTGTTTTTTGCTGACTTCCGACGGCTGGCTGCGAAAAAAGCACTTGCTTCCTCAAGGAATTCGTTTTCTTCCCTTAAACGGCGTATTTCCTTATCCTGCTCTTTAACACGCTTCCTGAGTTCAATAAGCTCATCATTGAGGGATAAAGCATTCTTGGGGGTGTGAACTGCTTCATTTGCACTGAGGCGGCCTTCCTTAAATGCTTTAATCCAGGTGTACATGGTACCCTTTGGAATTCCTAATTCTTTGGCAGCTTTATGTCCACCAATTTCCTGTGCAAGCTTTACAGCCTGTGCTTTAAACTCATTGTCGTAAGATTTTTGATTCTGTGCCATAGGTTGTTTCTCCTGTTCTCGTATTGATTATGATTATATATCAAAATCCTTGAGAATAGGGTGTCAACTTTTATGATACAACATCAATGTTAACAGTGTTGAAAATGCGCTTCAAATGCTGAATCTGATCCATGCTGCTGACCAGCCGGTCAAGAGTTACTCCCTCGACATGAAAGAACGTCTTGGAATCGCAAGAGCCATTATGTGTAAGCCGGAACTGCTCATTTTGGATGAACCTACCAACGGTCTTGACCCGGCAGGTATGAAACAAATCCGCGACTTGTTAAAAACATTGTGTTCAGAATACGGTAATTATGATTTCAAGTCACATTTTATCCGAAGTGGAAAGCATTGCAGACACTGTTGGTATCATCCATCATGGTAAAATGATGAAAGAAATCCGCATGCAGGATATCGAAGAAATGAACTTGAATTATGTGGAACTTTCTGTTACAGACGAAAGACGGGCTGCCTATATTTTGACCGAAAAGCTGAGACTGCATAATTTTAAGATTCTTGACTGCGGTAAAATTCGTATCTATGATCATGGAATGTCCGTCCAGCAGATAACGAGAGCACTGGCGCTGAATGATGTAGAGGTTGTGAGTATCGGAAAGAAATCAGAAACGTTGGAAGACTACTTCCTGAAATTGACCGGGGAGGTGAAAAATCATGCTTAAACTAATCAGACTTGAATGGAAAAAGAATCATGCAGGCAAGTATATTCGCAATGTGACGATTATGTCTGTCCTAATATGTCTTTTTATCTTTGCTCTTTGCTATTTGGGTATTGCCAATGATCCGGATACGGGCGTTCCTGACGCGGCGCCGGGGAACCGTGTGATTTCTTCCTCAATAGAGCTCTTTACCAGCATGGGGTTTCTGGTATTTACCAGTGTTATGCTGGCTTCATACATTGTAAGCGCCTATAAAAACAAGACCATGAATTTAATGTTTTTGTATCCAATTAAACGACAGAAAATTCTTGTTTCACAAATGCTTGCTGTATGGATCTTCAACTTTGTGGCGTTAGTACTGGCCAAGCTGCTGATTTACAGCTGTATTTTGCTTGGCTCACAATTCATGGTTTCCTCGTTCCCGCTGGACTACAACATGGCAAGTGCCGGATTCTATATCCAGCTGCTCCTGAAATCTGTTGTTACTGTTACCATGAGTTTTACTGCTCTGTTTATCGGCCTGGCTATGAAATCCTCAAAAGCAACTATTGTATCTTCTTTCCTTCTGATTTTTTTGACACAGGCTAATGTTGGCGATTTTTCATTGGCTGACAATGCAGTTGTGCCAGTTGTGCTTATGATACTTTCTTTGTTTTTTGTGTTCCTGTCTATTTACAATGTGGAAGCAAAAGATCTGAACTGATATGAGAGAACAAAAAGAATTCCAAAGAGAGAACGGCAGTCTTGAAAGCTTTTTTCTATTGTGCTAAAATATATACTCAGTGCCATGCATGATCATTGAAACGATTGGTGATGTTATGGGAAAACAAAAAAGGATTTTTGTAAAAATTATGGCGAAACAGAAACCTGATTTTGCAGATCGAGATAAAATTTTAGAGAGAGGTTTTCATACTTGAGTATAAACAAAAACACAAACGAGGAAAAAAACTATCGTAAAAATGTGGTCAAACCAATGCCTGGAGCTTCTGAAAGCCGCACAAACACCGGGATTCCAAGCGATATTAGTGTGTTAAGCCCGATGATGAAGGAATATGTAAAAAAGAAGGAGCAGTATAAGGACTGTATTCTTTTTTACCGCCTTGGTGACTTCTATGAGATGTTTTTTCAGGACGCCCTGACAGTAACAAAAGAACTGGAACTGACGCTGACCGGCAAGGACTGCGGACTGGAAGAAAGGGCCCCCATGTGCGGGGTCCCCTTTCATGCTGCGGAAACCTATATCAACCGTCTGATTGAAAAAGGCTATAAGGTTGCCATCTGTGAACAGGTAGAAGACCCCAAAAAAGCCAGGGGACTGGTGAAACGTGAGGTTATCCGTGTGGTTACACCAGGAACCACACTTGATGCAGCGTCTCTGGATGAGTCCAGAAACAACTACCTGATGTCAGTGGTTGCCACAGAAGGCCGTTTTGGCTGTGCTATCGCAGATATTACCACAGGAGACTGTTTCCTGACAGAAGTAGATAAACCACAGAAGCTTCTGGATGAGATCAATAAGTTCGTTCCTGCGGAAATCATATGCAACGATGCTTTTTTTATGAGCGGAGTAGACACTGATGATCTGAAAAACCGTCTGGGAATCTGTGTGTTCCCGCTGAATGCCTGGTATTTTGACGATGGCTTATGTAAACGGACGCTGATGGAACACTTCCATGTAAATGCTCTGGAAGGGTTGGGGATTCAGGATTATGACAGTGGTGTGATCGCCTCCGGCGCACTGTTTCTTTATCTTCAGGAAACACAGAAATCTGCCCTTTCTCATATGGCAGGGATCCGTCCCTATGCGGCAGAAAAATACATGCTGATCGACAGCTCCAGCCGCAGAAATCTGGAGCTGGTCGAAACTCTTCGTGAAAAAAACAAAAGAGGATCTCTCCTCTGGGTACTGGACAAAACAAAAACTGCTATGGGCGCCCGTACCCTTCGTTCTTATGTGGAGCAGCCGCTGATCGATGCGGAGGAGATCAATGAACGTCTGGAAGCCCTGGAAGAGCTGAATCAGAGCCCTATGCTTCGAGATGAGATCCGGGAATATTTAAATCCCATTTATGACCTGGAGCGTCTGATCAGCCGGATCAGCTATCAGTCTGCAAATCCCAGAGACCTGATCGCTTTTTCTTCCTCTCTCGAAATGCTGCCTTATATCCGGCAGATCATAAAGGATTTCAAAAGTCCGCTTTTAACAAAAATCTGTGAGGACATGGATCCGCTGGAGGACATCGCAGAACTGATCAAAAACGCCATTGTGGAAGAGCCGCCTCTTGCTCAGAAAGACGGCGGGATCATCCGGGAAGGCTATAATTCTGACGTGGATAAATTCCGTCGTTCCCGAACAGACGGCAAAAAGTGGCTGACAGAGCTGGAAGCCAGAGAAAAAGAGCGTACCGGCATCAAAAACCTGAAGATCAAGTATAATCGTGTTTTTGGTTACTCACTGGAAGTTACCAACTCCTTTAAAAATCTGGTTCCGGAAAATTACATCAGGAAGCAGACCCTTACCAACGCAGAGCGTTATATCACACAGGAGCTGAAGGATCTGGAGGATCTGATCCTGGGAGCAGAGGATAAGCTCTACGCTCTGGAATATGAGCTTTTCTGTGAGGTAAGAGACAAGGTAGGGGCAGAGGTTGTCCGTATCCAGAAAACCGCTAAGGCAGTGGCTGCGCTGGATGTATTCGCCTCCCTTGCGCTGGTCGCTCAGAGAAATAATTATGTTCGTCCAAAGATCAATGAAAATGGTGTTCTGGATATCAAGAACGGAAGGCATCCGGTTGTAGAGCAGATGATCGAAAATGATATGTTCATTGCCAATGATACATATCTGGATAATCAGAAAAAAAGAATTTCCATCATTACAGGACCCAATATGGCCGGTAAGTCCACTTATATGCGCCAGACAGCCCTGATCGTACTGATGGCCCAGATTGGAAGTTTTGTTCCGGCAGAGAAGGCAAACATCGGTATTGTGGACCGGATCTTTACCCGGGTTGGAGCTTCTGATGATCTGGCAAGCGGCCAGAGTACCTTTATGGTAGAGATGACGGAGGTTGCAAATATCCTGAGAAATGCCACATCCAGAAGTCTTCTGATCCTGGATGAAATTGGAAGAGGCACCAGTACTTTTGATGGACTTGCCATTGCCTGGGCAGTGATCGAGCATATCAGTGATACGAAGCTCTGTGGGGCAAAAACTCTGTTTGCCACACATTATCACGAGCTGACAGAGCTGGAAGGAAAGATTTCCGGTGTCAACAATTACTGTATTGCGGTTAAAGAAAAAGGAGACGATATTGTATTTCTCCGAAAGATCGTCAAGGGCGGGGCAGATAAAAGCTACGGTATCCAGGTGGCAAGGCTTGCCGGTGTGCCGGATCCGGTGATCCGCCGTGCAAAAGAACTGGTGGAGGAACTGAGTGATGCAGATATTACTGCTGCCGTAAAGGATCTGACTGCTCCAAAGAAGAAGCAGAAGATTGTTTACGATCAGGTTGATATGGCTCAGATGTCACTTTTTGATACGGTTCAGGATAATGACATTGTAGAAGAGATCAAAAATCTGGATATGTCCCATCTGACTCCTATGGAGGCTATGAACATCCTTTATAATCTTCAGAATAAGATACAGAACCGCTGGTAAAGGACAGATGGATAATGGAGGTTTGCTTTGAGAAAAATTGCAGTTTTAGACCAGAATACCATTGATAAGATTGCAGCAGGAGAGGTAGTGGAACGTCCCTCTTCTGTAGTAAAGGAGCTTGTGGAAAATGCCATTGACGCCGGCGCTACGGCTGTCACTGTGGAAATCACGGACGGCGGAAAAAAAATGATCCGCATTACAGACAACGGTGCCGGAATTGAGGCCGGACAGATTCCGCTTGCCTTTCTCCGCCATGCCACCAGTAAGATCGAGAAAGTGGAGGATCTGGAGCAGATCGCATCCCTGGGCTTTCGCGGCGAGGCGCTTTCCAGTATTGCCGCAGTCTCCCAGGTGGAGCTGATCACAAAGACATCTTCTGCTGTCAGTGGTTCCCGCTATATTATTGAAGGCGGTGTCGAACATTCCCTGGAAGAACTTGGAGCACCGGAAGGAACCACCTTTCTGGTGAGAAATCTTTTTTATAATACACCGGCAAGGAGCAAATTCCTGAAATCCGATACCACGGAAGCCAACTATATCCATACCCTGATGGAGCAGCTTGCCCTTTCTCATCCGGAAATTTCCTTTAAATATATCCAGAACCGGCAGGTAAAGCTGCACAGCTCTGGAAATTATAATGTAAAAGATGTGATCTACAGTGTATACGGACGGGACATTGCCAAGGCGCTTCTGGAAGCATCCTTTGAAAATGAGTTTATGAAGATCACAGGTTTTGTAGGAAAACCGGAGATTGCCCGGGGAAACCGCAGTTTCGAGAATTATTATATCAATGGACGATATGTAAAAAACAACATTATTACAAAAGCCATTGAAAATGCATACAAAGGCTTTCTTATGAATCACAAGTTCCCGTTTGTTTCTCTTCAGATGGAAATGGAGGGGAATGATCTGGATGTCAATGTTCATCCGGCGAAAAGAGAAGTCCGTTTTGCCAGAGAGCAGGAGGTTTACGAAGCGGTTTACGATACGGTGCGCCGTGCCCTGACAGCCAGAGAAATGATTCCAAAGGTAACATTTGAAAAGCTGCAGCCGGAAAAAAAAGAAGTTCCGGTAAAGCCAGTCTCTATCCCGGAGCCTTTTGAGAAAAAAAGAAGGGAACAGGTGTATGAACGTACTGTAAAGGAAACACCTCCTTCCTATGGAATACCTGCAGCTGAAACACATATAGAAAAAAAGGTGTTTTCCCCATCGGAAGAAACGCTTTTTGAAGGAACCTTGAGGCAGAAACAGCAGGAAGAAGAAAAGCAGGAACTTCCCAAAGAAGAGCCTCAGCAGAAGCTTCCAAAAGCGGAACCTCCGTTGGAACTTCCAAAAAAAGAACAGAAAAACCCTGCAGCGGAACCGGAAGAACAGCAGCTGGAGCTTTTTGAGGAAAAGCTTCTGGCGCCGGAATCCCGGGAGCGGATCCGTCTGATCGGTCAGGTTTTTGACACCTACTGGCTGGCACAGTTTGGTGATGCATTTTATATCATCGATCAGCATGCCGCCCATGAAAAAGTGTATTACGAGCGTTTTGTAAAAAAATTCCGTGAAAACTCAGTTGATTCGCAATATCTGACTCCACCGCTGATCGTCACGCTGAATCTCCAGGAGGAAGAGCTTCTGAAAGCCAACGAAGGATATTTTCGACAGTTCGGGTTTGAGATTGAGCATTTTGGCGGTAAAGAATACTGTATCAGTGCTGTTCCCTCCAATCTTTATGGACTCAGTGAAGAAGGTCTCTTTCTGGAAATGCTGGATCATCTGGCAGGTGACGGAGACAAAGATGCCCTTGATATATTTGCGTCCAGACTGGCAACCATGGCATGTAAAGCAGCAGTAAAGGGCAATCACCTTATGTCTCCGGCAGAAGCGGAAAAACTTCTGGACGAACTCCTGACTTTGGACAATCCTTATCATTGTCCTCATGGAAGGCCGACTATCGTTTCCATGACAAAAACAGAACTGGAAAAGAAATTTAAAAGAATTGTTTAGGAGGCTATATGAAAAAGCCATTGATCGTACTGACCGGTCCCACTGCCGTTGGAAAAACAAGTCTTTCTATCGCTTTGGCAAAGGCGGTAAACGGAGAGATCATTTCCGCAGATTCCATGCAGGTTTATCAGAAGATGGACATTGGTTCTGCCAAAATCCGCCCGGAGGAGATGGACGGAGTAAAGCATTATCTGGTGGACGTGCTGGATCCCAAAGAGGACTTTCATATTGTGAAATTCCAGCAGATGGCAAAAACTGCCATGGAAGAGATTTATGCCAAGGGAAAGATTCCCATTCTGGTTGGCGGAACCGGGTTTTATATTCAGGCCGTTACAAGGGATATTGATTTCACCCAGGCCCGGCAGGAGGATTCGTACCGCAAAGATCTGGAACTTCTTGCGGAAGAAAAAGGATCCGAATATCTCCATGAGATGCTGAAAAAGGTGGATCCCAAAAGTGCAGAGGCCATTCATGCCCATAACGTAAAACGTGTGATCCGTGCACTGGAATTTTATCATCAGAACGGAACTCCTATTTCTTCTCACAACGAGGAACAGAAACAAAACGAAAGTCCCTATGCGCTTGCCTGTTTCGTGCTGAACATGCCAAGAGAACTGCTCTATCAGAGGATCGACCGCCGTGTGGATCAGATGCTGGAGGAGGGTCTTCTGGAAGAGGTGAAAGCGCTGCAAGAGGAGGGGTGCCATCGGGGAATGGTATCCATGCAGGGACTTGGTTATAAAGAGATCCTGGCATATCTGGAGGGAGAGTATCCTCTGGAAGAAGCAGTCAGAATCCTGAAACGGGATACCCGCCATTTTGCCAAAAGGCAGCTGACCTGGTTCCGAAGAGAATCAGAAGTCGTATGGGTAGACAAAGACAGATTTAACTATGAAGAAGATCAGATACTCGGCTATATGCTGAATACCTGTAAAGATAAAGGACTGTTCTGAAAACAGTCAAAAAATAAAAACAGATGAGGTAGAAAATGAAACAGATGTATGAACAGCTGGGAATTTCCCGGGAAGTTTATGATTTTGGTGCAGAGATCGAGGCATCTCTGAAAGAACGTTTTGAAGAATTTGACAGAAAAGCAGAATATAACCAGATGAAGGTTCTGCTTGCCATGCAGAAAAATAAAGTCAGCTCTGAATGTTTTAACGGAAGCTCCGGTTATGGCTATGATGATTTCGGACGTGATACTCTGGAAAAGGTCTATGCAGATACCTTCCATACAGAGGCCTGTCTGGTACGTCCTCAGATTGCCTGTGGTACACATGCTCTTGCTATTGCTCTTTTTGGAAATCTCCGCCCGGGGGATGAGCTTCTGGCTCCTGCAGGAAAGCCATACGATACTCTGGAAGAGGTAATCGGTATCCGTCCGGCCAAAGGTTCTCTTGCGGAATATGGCGTTACTTATCGTCAGGTGGATCTGAAAGAGGACGGAACCTTTGATTATGACAGAATCCGCGAAGCCATCAATGAAAAAACAAAGCTTGTGGAGATCCAGCGCTCCAAGGGTTATCAGACAAGACCTTCTTTTTCCGTACAGCAGATCGGAGAACTGATTGCATTTGTAAAAAGTATTAAGCCGGATGTGATCTGTATGGTAGATAACTGCTACGGAGAATTTGTAGATACAGTAGAGCCAAGTGATGTAGGGGCAGATATGATTGTCGGTTCCCTGATCAAAAACCCCGGCGGCGGACTGGCTCCCATCGGCGGATACATTGCAGGAACAAAAGAATGTGTGGAAAATGCAGCCACTCGTATGACCTGTCCTGGTCTTGGTATGGAAGTGGGCGCATCTCTTGGAGTGAACCGTTCTTTTTATCAGGGCTTTTTCCTGGCGCCTATGGTAACAAAAGGGGCAGTAAAGGGAGCGGTCTTTGCGGCGAATATTTATGAAAAGCTTGGTTTCCCGGTAATCCCAAATGGTCAGGAGCCAAGACAGGATATCATCCAGGCAGTAACTTTAAATTCTCCGGAACGTGTTGTTGCATTCTGTAAAGGAATCCAGGCAGCTGCTCCGGTAGACTCTTATGTGGATCCGGAACCCTGGGACATGCCGGGCTATGACAGCGAGGTGATCATGGCAGCCGGTGCTTTTGTTCAGGGATCTTCCATAGAGCTTTCTGCGGATGGACCTATGAAGCCGCCATACGCAGTTTATTTCCAGGGAGGACTTACCTGGGAACATGCCAAACTTGGTATTCTTATGTCTGTACAGAAGCTTCTGGATAAAAACCTGATCACATTGCCGTAATCTTGCTGCAGGTACAGAGAGATAAAATAATCATTCATTTGTTTCAGGAGGCACTGCCATGCAAGAGCAAGCGAAAAAAAAGAAAAAACAGGCTCCGGATCCTCGACATTCTGTGATCGTTGTTGGCGGCGGGGCAGCAGGACTTATGGCTGCTGTTCAGGCAGCACAGCAGGGTGCTTCTGTTACGATTCTGGAGCACAATGAAAAAACAGGACGTAAGATCTGTGTGACCGGAAACGGCCGCTGTAATCTTACCAATCTCAATCAGTATAAAGAGGCATACCGGGGAGAAGAACCTGAATTTGTCAGCGAAATCTTCCGTCAGTTTTCTGTAAAGGATACGCTGGATTTTTTTGAAGAGATCGGAATCCTTACCGTTGAAAAAAAAGGCTGGCTGTATCCGAGAAGCGGACAGGCAAAATCCGTATCTGAGCTTCTGGAACTAAAAGCCCGCAGCCTGAAAGTAAAGATTAAAACAAGAGAACATGTAAAAAAAGTTTTTCAAAAAGACGGCCTCTGGCATGTACAGACCGAAGGCTGGACTTATCAGGGGGCAGCCGTGATCCTTGCAAACGGCTCAAAAGCCTCTGCGGTTCCCGGCTCAGACGGAAGCGGCTATGTGATTGCAGAAACACTGGGACATCAGGTGATCCCGCCTCTTCCGGCTCTTCTGGGGCTGAAATGCCGTGACAAAGGATTTTCTTCCTGGTCCGGTGTACGGACGGAAGGCAGGCTCACCCTTCTGATCGACGGTGTTGCCCAGAAAGAAGAAGAGGGAGAGCTGCAGCTTACGGAATATGGAATCTCCGGTATTCCCGTATTCCAGTTAAGCCGATATGCGGTCAGGGCTTTCAGCCAGAAGAAAAAAGTGGGACTTAAGATCAACTTTTTTCCGGAATATACAGAAGAAACATTACGGACTTTGATAGCAAACAGAAGGAAGTTCTGTCCATACCAGACAGAAACAGAACTATTGACAGGGCTTCTTCCGGATAAGCTGATCAAGGTTCTTCTGAAGCAGAAGGATCCTCTTGGCGCCGCCTGTGATTTTGAACTGGAAGTAACCGGAAGCACTGGCTTTGAGCAGGCGCAGGTCTGCTCCGGAGGGGTAGATACCAGAGAAGTGGATCCGGTGACGCTGGAATCCCGACTTCATAAGAGACTTTTTTTTGCAGGAGAACTTCTTGATATAGACGGAGCATGCGGAGGCTACAATCTCCAGTGGGCATGGTCCAGCGGTGCCGTGGCCGGAATTTACGGAGCAAAGGAGATCATATGATACGGATCAGTCAGTTAAAACTTCCCATTACACATACAGAGTCCGAGCTGAAAAAGAAGATCGCAAAGACTCTTCGCTGCGGTGAAAAATCTTTTTCTTATGAAATTATCCGTCAGTCTCTGGATGCACGCCATAAAGAGGACAAAAAATTTGTCTATACCATAGAGGTATCCATAGAAAATGAGAAAAAGATCCTGCAAAAAGTTCACAATAATAATATTATGTCAACCATTAAGAAGGAATATGTTTTCCCGAAAGCAGGCAATCGAGAGCTTTCTCACCGGCCGGTGATTGTGGGAAGCGGCCCTGCGGGGATTTTCTGTGCATGGTATCTTGCCAGGGCCGGATACCGTCCGCTGGTGCTGGAGCGAGGCGAAGAGGCAGAGAAGCGCCGGGAGACGGTTGACCGGTTCTGGAAAAACGGTGTGCTGGATCCGGAATCCAACGTCCAGTTTGGAGAAGGCGGAGCCGGAACTTTTTCGGACGGAAAATTAAATACCCTGGTAAAGGACTCCTTCGGGCGGAACAGAGAGGTTCTGAAACGTTTTGTAGAAGCGGGCGCGGACCCGGAAATCCTGTATCAGCATAAGCCCCATCTTGGCACAGACGTACTGGTAGATATCGTACAGACTTTGCGGCGCCAGATCGAGGAGATGGGCGGAAGCTTCCGTTTCCGCAGCAAGGTTACGGATCTGAAAATTGAAAACGGCCGTCTTACCGGAGTGGAGATCGATCATAAAGAACTCCTTCCGGCTGAAATCTGTGTCCTGGCGATCGGCCACAGCGCCAGAGATACTTTTTTTATGCTGAAGGACAGGGGGCTTACCATGGAACCGAAAGCCTTTGCCGTCGGACTTCGTGTAGAGCATCCGCAGACTCTGATCAATGAAGATCTCTACGGAGAAAAAGAAAACCAGATCCTGGGCGCAGCCAGCTATAAGGTTACCCATACCTGCCGGAACGGAAGAGGAGTGTACTCTTTTTGTATGTGCCCGGGAGGCTATGTGGTAAATGCTTCATCAGAAGAAGGACAGCTGGCAGTAAACGGAATGAGCTACCAGGCCCGTGACGGAAGGAACGCCAACAGTGCAGTGATCGTTACGGTTACTCCGGAGGATTTTCCTCAGGAGGGACCTTTAGGCGGTATTGCTTTTCAGCGGGAGCTGGAGAAAAAAGCATGGCAGCTTGGACAGGGAAAGGTTCCTGTTCAGCTGTTTGGGGACTATTGCGGCCATAAGCCCAGCCAGAGCCTTGGAGAAGTTACTCCCTGTATCCGGGGAGAATATGTACTTTCCGATGTGCGCTCCATCCTTCCGAAAGAAATCGGAGATTCTATAGAAGAGGGAATCCATGCCTTCGGAAAAAAACTGCCTGGATTTGACAGAGAGGATGCACTTCTCAGCGGGATCGAAAGCCGGACTTCTTCCCCGGTAAGACTGGTCAGGGACAGAGAGGGTCTGTCGAATATTTCCGGAGTCTATCCCTGCGGAGAGGGCGCCGGATATGCCGGAGGAATCACCTCTGCAGCCATGGACGGCATTAAAACAGCAGAATGCATTGCATCCGCATATGTGATGAATTTGTAAAAAAACAAAGGAGAGAGTATACATCTCTCTCTTTTTATGTTAAAATAAAGTTTGATTCTTTACCCGTCTGCAAATAGAGTACAGCAGGTAAATTGCATGAAATATACCATAAAAGATCTGCCGGAGTCGGAACGGCCTTATGAAAAATGTATCCGGGAAGGAGAGGAAGCATTAAGTGACAGTGAGCTCCTTGCTGTGATCCTGAGATGCGGAACCAGGGGACGTAATTCTTTGACCCTGGCAAATGACATACTGAAAAGCTTACAGGAATCTTCTTATCCCGGTCTGCTTGGGCTTCTTCACAGTTCTCTTGCAGAATTGGAAAAGATTCATGGAATCGGAAAAGTCAAGGCAGTTCAGCTGAAATGTATCGGAGAACTGTCTCGCCGCATTGCCATGACAGCAGCCAAACCGTCCATGAGCTTTCGCCATCCGGATTCCATTGCATCTTACTATATGGAGAGACTCCGTCATCAGGAGCAGGAACAGATGATCTGCATGATGCTGGATAATCAGAATCATCTCCTGACAGAACGGATGATCTCGAAAGGCACGGTAAATGCCACGCTGGTCACTCCGCGTGAAATCTATGTGGAGGCGCTGCGGTGTCATGCGGTAAACCTGATTCTTGTCCATAACCATCCGGGCGGAGATCCTACCCCGAGTACTTCTGACATTGAGATCACCCGGCAGATCCGTCAGGCAGGAGAACTTCTTGGCATCTGTCTTTTAGACCATATTATTATTGGTGACCATCAGTATATCAGTTTTAAGGAACAGGGAATGATGAAATAAAGGAACAAATATATGCTGTTAAAAAAAACATATGGGATCGATCTTGGAAGCAGTACCATCAAGGTTTATTCCTATTTGCGAAATAAAAGCTATCTTGAAAAAAATATGATCGCGTCAAAAGGACGCAGAATCATCGCCGTGGGCAATGAAGCGTACGATATGTTTGAAAAGGCACCTGCCAATATCGTGGTAAATTCGCCGATGGCTTTTGGTATGATCGCGAACCTGGAGCTTCAGGAAATCACGCTTTACAGTATGATGAAAAAAATCGACCGGTTTCTGGGAATCGGTTCAGAAATCTATTTTTCTGTACCTCTTGACATGACTGCTGTAGAAAAACGTGCCTATTATTATGTGGCAAACGGACACTGGCTGCGCAATAATCATGTGTACATGGTCGAGGCGCCTGTTGCCGATGCGCTTGCAATGGGGGTGACTCTGGAAGAAAACCCGGGAAGCATGATCGTAGATATCGGAGCCCAAAGTACACAGTTTTCCATTATCACCGATGGGAAGATCATCATCTCAAGAAAAATCCCTATCGGCGGACGTCAGATGAATGAATCCATCTGCAGCGAGATTCGAAAACGCTATAATCTGCAGATCGGAACCAGAACCGGGAAGCGTCTGAAGCTTGCCATGGGACGTCTCAGCGATCAGCGGAAAGATGCGCGTAAAGTAGTAGGGATCGACAGCATTTCCGGGCTTCCCCGTGAAGAGATCATCTCCGGATATGTGGTCAATGCAGGCATTATGAACTGTGTAAATGAGATTGCGGCAGAGATGAAAACTTTTCTTGAAAGAACGCCGCCGCAGATCGCCTATCATATTTCCAGGGAAGGTATTTACCTTACCGGCGGAAGCACAAGGCTTCCCTACATAGATAACTATCTGGCAAGCTATACCGGATTTTCTTTTAAGCTTTCGGATCTTTATGAAACATCTGCGGTCTCCGGGCTGGAAAAGATCATCAAAAACAAAGAGCTTGAGAAATGGGCCCAGCCTGTCAAACAACGTAAATTATAATTTTCAGGGGTATGATATATGAAAAATCTGAAAAAGAAATTTCGATTTCGTATTCATTTAAAAAGTAAACATCTTCTGGTGATCATGACCTTTTTCTGTGTCAGTGCCATAATAGCCACACTTGCGTCGGGAGTATCCTCTACCCCGGTAAAAGAAATAGCCGGAATGATCGTGGTTCCTTTTGAAAAATCGATTGCAGCAATTGGTTCCTGGCTTACAGATATGAACCAGACATTTCGTGAAAAAGAAGAGTTGATCGCTCAGAACAAGGAACTGCAGTCCGCCGTGGATTCTCTTACAGAACAAAATAATATCCTGATCCAGGATCAGGCAGAGCTCGCCCGTCTGGAAGAGCTCTATGAACTGAACGAAGAATATTCGGATTATCCTAAAGTTGCAGCAAGGATCATCGCCAAAGATCCGGGTAACTGGTACGATACCTTTATGATCAACCGCGGCAGCAATGACGGCATCCGTGTAAACAACAATGTAATTGCCGGAAAAGGTCTGGTGGGAATTGTGACAGAAGTCGGTTCTACCTGGGCAACCGTCCGTTCTATCATTGATGACAGCAGCAACGTCAGCGCCATGACAGTGAGCACAGACGACACCTGTGTGATCGAAGGCGATCTGGAGCTGATCGATGAGGGAAAGCTTCGCTTCAGTCAGCTTTATGACAGAGAAGACAAAGTTTCAGTCGGTGAACGTATTGTCACTTCCAACATCAGTGAAAAATATGTAGAGGGGCTGTTTATCGGCTATGTCAGCGCAATTGAACTGGACACCAATAATCTGACAAAAACAGGCACAATCGTTACTCCTGTGGATTTTCAGCATCTGAAAGATGTTTTTGTCATTACCGTCAATAAAGAAGATGCGATCCAGGGAGGAGCAGAATCATGAAAAGTAAGATTGTTTTGTTTTTCACGATTATCGCATGTTTTCTTTTGCAGTCTACTCTGATCCATACTATTGCGATCGGTTCGATCACTCCAAACCTGCTTCTGATCCTTTGCGTTTCCATGGGACTGATGCGGGGGAGGAAAAGCGGGATGTGGACAGGCTTTTTCTGCGGAGTTCTGACAGATCTGTTTTTTGGATCTGTACTTGGCTTTTATGCGATGGTCTATATGTTCGCTGGTTTTTTAAGTGGTTATACCTACCGTATCTACTATGACGATGATCTGAAGGTTCCTATGCTTCTGACAGCAGTCATGGATCTTTTTTATAATCTGGCTGTTTATGGCCTGCAGTTTCTTCTGAGAGGCCGTCTTGGGCTTTTTACCTATCTATACCGGATCATCATCCCTGAAATTGTTTATACTGTATTTCTTACCGTGATCGTTTACAGAATCTTTTACCAGATCAATCATCGGTTTATGAATCCAGTAAGGAAAGAAAGTGAGTCTATTTGGGTACTAAAATAAAAAAACTGATTAAAAAAATCCAACTAAAAAGAACAACCGTTCTTATTATTGTATTTGTTCTGCTGTCGTTTATTCTGATCCGCCAGCTTTTTGATCTGCAGATCATCCAGGGGGAAAATTATATCAGTGAATTTGAAAGCAGAACCACCAAAAAAAGGATCCTGAAAAGTACCAGAGGAAATATCTATGGCAGAAACGGTGAACTGATCGCTTCCAATGTGCTTTCCTATTCTCTTACCTTTGAAGATAATGGAAGCTATGAAACAACAAGGGAAAGAAACCTGACTTTGAACGGAGTTGCTTACCGTGTCCTGAAGATCCTTGAAGAAAATGGCGATTCTCTTTTAAGAGATTTCCATATCATCATAGATGAAAACGGAGAATATGCCTTCGATGTGGGAGAAGGATTTACATTAAGCCGCTTTAAGGCGGACATTTACGGACATCCTCTGATCGATGACCTGACTCCGGAGGAGGCTTCTGCAACAGCAGCCGAAATGATCGAATATCTCAGCGGAGGCGGGGTCAATGGATTTTCCATTGTCCTTTATGGAGAAAATGCTTATACTCCGGAAGAACTGGCCAAATACGGGCTTCCTGCAGAGCTGACCAAACAGGAAGTGCTGGATATCGCCACCATGCGGTATAAACTGAACACCAACAGTTTCCAGCGTTATATGGCGGTTACGATCGCTACCAATGTCAGCGAAAGTACGGTCGCGGCAGTTATGGAAAACCAGAGTCAGCTTCAGGGTATCGATGTGCTGGAGGACTCCGTACGCCAGTATGTCGATGATGAAAGTATGGGACCGCTCCTTGGCTATACCGGCCGGGCTTCTGCAGAAGAACTGGAACAGCTGAAGGAAAAAAATCCTGAATATTCCAACGATGCCATCATTGGAAAAGCAGGGATAGAACAGTATATGGAACTGGATCTGCAGGGAAAAGACGGAGAAGAAACCGTTATTGTAGATAACCTTGGAAAAGTACTGAGCATTGATGAAAGTACAACGGTAGAACCTGTTGCGGGCAATGATGTTCACCTGACCATTGATCCGGACTGGCAGAGCGCTATTTATCAGATTCTGAAACAGCGAGTGGCAGGTGTCCTTCTCACTCGTATCGAAAACACAAAAAAATTTGATTTTGAAGCTGTAAAAGATGCCAGTCAGATTTCTGTGCCGATCTATGATGTATACAACGCCCTGGTTGCCAACAGCGTGATCGACATCCGCCGCTTTGATGACGAAGAAGCATCTGAGATAGAAAAAAATTTATATGCCAGATTTCAACAGAAACAGCAGAAAATTTTTGATACAATATCTAACAGGCTGACAAGCGATAATCCGCCTGCCTATAAAGATGAATCCGAGGAGGTGCAGGAATATCTGTCCTATATCTGCGATACCATACTGAGAGATACTCTGGGTGTGATCGATAAGGACGAAGTAGATACCTCAGACGCAACCTACCAGGCATGGGCAGGAGAAGAGAGCATCAGTCTCAGAGAATATCTGAATTATGCAGCAAGCCAGAACTGGATCGATATTTCTGTGATTTCACCGGAAGGAGAATATCTGGATTCTGCAGAAATTTATCAGTCTCTGACCGATTATGTAGTGGACTATCTGAAGACAGACCTTGGTTTTTCCAAGCTTCTGTATAAATACCTGCTCATGAATGATGAGATTTCCGGACAGGAGCTGTGTCTGGTCCTTTACGAGCAGGGTGTGCTGTCAAAAGATGATGCGGCCTATGCAGGTCTGGCTGACGGTTCCACTACCGCCTACGATTTTATGGTGAACAAAATCGCCAATCTGGAAATAGAGCCAGCTCAGCTGGCTTTGAAACCGTGCTCCGCTTCAGCGGTTGTCACAGATGTAAAAACCGGCAAGGTAGTCGCCTGTGTATCCTATCCGGGATATGACAATAATCGGCTCAGCAATAACATGGATACGGATTATTATACAAAACTGTCCCTGGATCTATCCAGCCCGTTCTTTAACAAGGCCACACAGCAGACAACTGCTCCCGGTTCTACCCTGAAACTGCTTTCTGCGGTAACCGGTATGATGGAAGACCTGGTGGATGCAGATACGTATATCGAATGTACCGGTAAATTTGATCTGGTAACACCACCTATCAATTGCTGGAACAAAAGCGGACATGGTGCGCTGGAGATCACCAGTGCAATCGAACAGTCCTGCAACTACTATTTCAACATGATCGGCTATGAAGCCGGAAAAGCTGCGAACGATAAGTTTTCAGAAAATCAGAGCCTTTCCAAACTTCAGAAATATGCTTCTGAGTTCGGACTGGATCAAAAGACTGGAATTGAGATTTCAGAGGCAACTCCTCATGTTTCGGACAGTAAAGCAGTTCCCTCCTACATTGGACAGGGAAATCATCTTTACACGACCAGCCAGCTTGCCCGTTATGTGACGGCACTGGCCACATCCGGAACCGTCTATGATCTGTCTCTTCTGGACAAGGTAACAGACTCTCAGGGACAGACACTGCAGACATATGATCCTGTGGTTTCCGGAGAAATGACAGATGTACCTTCCAGTGTCTGGTCAGATATCCAGGAAGGTATGCGCCGGGTGGTTCAGACACATGAGCAGTTTAACGGACTTGGCGTTGCTCTTTCTGGCAAAACAGGAACTGCAGAAATTGACTATCATCAGCCGAACCATGGTCTTTTTATCGGATATGCCCCTTCCGATGCTCCGGAATACGCAGTTGCTGTGCGTATTGCCAATGGATATTCATCCGGTAATGCCTGTACCACAGCAAACGATATCATAAAATACATTTTTGACCTGGCAGAAGATGAAGAAATCCTTACCGGATATGCTTCTACGGATGTCAGCAACACCTCCAACGACTGATATATCGTTCTGGTGTACAATTTTTAAGATACCAACGAGAAGACCAGAATCATGGAACATATTTTTTAGGAGGAATCAGAAACATGGGTGAAGTCATTGTGATTACGTCCGGAAAGGGCGGTGTAGGAAAGACTACGACTGTTGCCAATATCGGGACAGGACTTGCTATGATGGGCAAAAAAACAGTTGTGGTGGATACAGATATCGGTCTTCGTAATCTGGATGTAGTACTTGGACTGGAAAACAGAATTGTCTACAATCTTGTGGATGTCATAAATGGAAGCTGTCGTCTCAGACAGGCGCTGATAAAGGACCGGCGCCATCAGGAGCTTTTTCTCCTTCCATCTGCTCAGACAAAAGATAAATCAGCAGTATCACCGGAACAAATGATCAAACTGACCGAAGAATTACGGGAAGAATTTGACTATGTGCTCCTGGACTGCCCGGCAGGAATCGAACAAGGCTTTAAAAATGCCATTGCAGGCGCAGACAAAGCCCTGGTCGTAACAACTCCGGAAGTATCCGCTATCCGTGATGCAGACCGGATCATTGGCCTTCTGGAAGCAAACGAACTTCGTGATATCCATCTGATCATCAACCGATTAAGACCGGACATGATTGCCAGAGGAGACATGATGTCTGTAGATGATGTGATCGAAATACTTGCTGTAGATCTGATCGGAACAATTCCGGATGACGAACAGATTGTCATATCTACCAACCAGGGAGAGCCTCTTTCCGGGCGAAAATCCCCGGCAGAAGAAGAGTATCGGAACATTTGCAGCCGGCTTTTGGGACAGGAGGTTCCGTTTATGGAAATTACCCGTAAAAAAGGCATGTTCCGCAGGTTAAGCGAAATTTTCAAAAAATAACCGCATACAGGCATGGATAAAGGAGGAACTTTCTTTGAGAATTATTTTGCAGGGAAAAGATCGTTCTGCAGGCTATGCCAAAAACCGGATGAAGCTTCTTCTGGTATCAGAACGAATCGACTGTTCTCCACAGATGATGACAATGTTAAAAAACGATCTGATACATACGGTAAAAAAATATATAACCATTGATGAAGCACAGGTGAATATCCACATTACGCAGAATCCTGCGATTCTCCATGCGGATATCCCTGTCAGGTCTAAAAAGGAACAAAGGATAAAATGATTAAACAGTACAAACTGCGTTTTTATAACTTCAGACTGCTTTTTCTGCTGCTTTCTATCAGCTCTATTGGTGTTCTTCTGGTAGGAACAGCCAGAAAAGACCTTATGGCAAAACAGATCATGGGCGTTATCATGGGACTGATCATCATGGTAATTGTCTCTTTGATCGATTATTCCTGGATCAGCAACTTCCAGTGGATCATGTACGGGGGAAACATTGCGCTGCTTCTGATCGTACGTCTTTTTGGTGATTCTGCAAACGGAGCTGCCAGGTGGATCGATTTTGGTTTTATCCGTTTTCAGCCGACAGAGCTGGCAAAGATCATCATTATTCTGTTCTTTGCCAGATTCTTTATGGATCATGAGGAGGATCTGAATTCCCCAAAAACACTGGCAAAATCCGCGATCCTTCTTGCTGTACCGCTTTTCCTTATCCTGGAACAGCCAGACCTGAAAAACACCATTATGATCACAGCAGTTTTCTGCATCCTGATCTATATCGCAGGTCTCAGCTACCGGGTGATCGGAGCCGTACTTTTGATCGCGATTCCATTGATGATCATATTTCTGATGATCGTTGTCCAGCCGGAACAAAAGCTGATCAAAAATTACCAGAGAGACCGTATCATGGCATTTCTTTATCCGGAAAATGAAGAATATTCTGATGATACCGAACAGCAGGACAACTCTAAAATGGCCATTGCTTCCGGAGAATTGACCGGAAAACGACTGTCAGGCGATCAGGTCACTTCTGTCAATGACGGAAACTTTGTTGCAGAAAACCAGACAGACTTTATTTTTGCAGTGGCAGGAGAAGAGTATGGATTTCTCGGCTGTACTACGATTATACTCCTGCTGCTTTTTATCTCATTGGAATGTATCCGAATGGGATTAAGAGCAAAAGACCTTTCCGGAAGGATCATCTGCTGCGGGATGGGAAGTATTGTATCGCTGCAGAGTTTTTTGAACATTTGTGTTGCAACCGGGATGGGACCTAATACAGGAACGCCGCTTCCTTTTGTAAGCTATGGCCTGACCTCTCTTGTCAGCCTTTACATTGGAATGGGGCTTGTTCTGAATGTAGGACTTCAGAGCAGTGCTTACAATAAAGAACTTCAGAAAAATATCGCAGATAAGAAAGAGGAATATTTATGAATAAACAGCAGACAGCTGCAGAACGGAGACGTAATGCAGCCCGCATAAAAAGATTAAAACAAAAGCGCAGACGGAAGATGATCCGTATGTTCCTTATGATTCTTCTCGTAATCGCCGCTGCAGCCGGTCTGGGTGTTTTAGGTTTTATAGTCAAGGACCTGATCTTTAAGGATCCGGTACAGGCATACAGTGTTTCCAAAGAATTTCCAGGCGGACAGAACGCAGGCTCTGAAGGAAAAGCAGAGCTTTTTGCTTCCGATCTTTGTGTCGTTACAGAAGAGAAACTGTTGGATCAGGTAAATCTGGAAGAAGACCAGAAAGGGATTCTTTTTGATATCACAGATAAAGAAGTCATTTATTCAAAGGGAGCTTATACAAAAGTATATCCGGCCAGTATAACAAAGATCATGACAGCTCTTCTTGCATTTAAGTATGGAAATATGGAGGATGTAGTCACTATTACGGAAGAAAATGTGACTCTCGAGGAAGGCTCTCAGGTAATCGGTTTCCTGGCAGGTGACAAAGTTACTATGAATGAGCTGGTTCATGGGCTTCTTGTCTATTCCGGAAACGACGCGGCATCAGCAATTGCCACTCATATTGGTCTTACAACAGAAAAATTTGTAGAAATGATGAATCAGTATGCTGCAGAACTGGGCTGTACTGGCACACATTTTACCAATCCGCATGGACTGCAGGATGAAAATCACTACACTACGCCTTATGATATATACCTGATGTTAAAAGAAGCGCTGAAATATCCGGAGTTTACAGAAATCACACAGCTTGGCTCTTATACGATCACTTATGAAAGAAGCTGGGGAGAAGAGGTCAGTACAGCGCTTCTGGCAACAGATCACTACCTGACCGGAGAAGCGGCAGCACCAAAAGGCATCACGATTCTTGGTGGTAAAACAGGTACTACCAGTGATGCAGGAAACTGTCTGGCACTTCTTTCCCAAAATGCATATGGAGAGCCGTATGTTTCTGTTGTCATGGGAGCTTCTACAAAAGAGCTTCTGTATCAGCAGATGAGCGCTCTTTTGGAAAATGCAAATATGGACAATTAAAATGTTTTGCTATCATAAATAATGTTTTATAATAAAAACCGTTTTACCATTAAGGTAGAATGGTTTTTATTTTTATAATCAAAATATTTGAATTGACAAATATATACATTTATATTATGATGGAATCACTGACGTAGTTTTCAAAACTACGTAATAGAATACATAATACTAAATGGAGAAAGAAAAGAAATGAAAATAAAAATTGTGACAGACTCAGCTTCTAATATGATGGCTTTAGACGGCGTACCATTTGCATCTGTTCCTTTAAGGATCGTAACTGAAGAAAAAGAATACATTGATCATGCCAATCTGAATGTTCATGAAATGGTACAGGAACTTCATTCCTACTCTGGCCGCTCACAGACTGCATGTCCTGGAATGGGAGACTGGCTTCAGGCATTTGAAGATTATGATAGAATCTTTTGTGTAACGATCATAAGCAGGCTTTCCGGAAGTTATAATGCAGCAATGGCTGCCAAAATGGAATATGAAGAAGAAAATCCCGGTAAGAAGGTGTTTGTCCTGGATTCCTATTCTGCCGGTCCGGAAATGAAGCTTCTTCTGAATAAACTCAGAGAACTGGTGCAGGATGGAAAGGATTTCGACACAATCTGTAAAGAAATCCAGAAATACAAGAATCAGCATACCTCCCTTATATTTTCTCTCCAGTCACTTCGTAATCTGGCTAATAACGGAAGAGTCAGTCCTGCTGCAGCAAAGATTTGTGGTATTGTAGGAATCCGCGTAGTAGGAGATGTAAACGAAGAAGGGCTTCATCCTACTGATAAATGCAGAGGTGAGAAAAAAGCCATTGCAGAACTTTTACGCAATATGAAACGTCTTGGCTATCACGGAAAGAAAGTTCTGATCGATCACTGTTATAACGAAAACGGAGCCGTACAGCTCAAATATCTGATCCGGAAAGAATACCCTCAGGCAGAGATCTTTATTGACAAAACTCGCGGGCTTTGCAGCTTTTACGCGGAAAAAGGCGGACTTATGGTTGGATTTGAAAGATAAAAGACATTGATTTTATGGCCGTAAACCTGTATTATATTTTACAGACATGAAAAAATTTGACCCAATAAGCTACGGAGGAAAAAACATGAAAAACACCGGGAACGAGAACCTTCTCAGAATCTGGTATACCAGACCTGCCGCTGACTGGCAGACGGAAGCTCTTGCTGTTGGAAACGGCTACATGGGCGGTCTGATCTTTGGCGGTATAAAAAGGTTGCAATTTTCTGGAATAAAGCTCTATACTGGAGCGAATATCAGAACCGCTATGTTTCAGCTCCGTCGTATTCACCGGAAAATGGACCGATTGCAAACGGTACGGCCTACGACCAGCAGTTTATCTGGCAGCATTTTGAAAATACCATTCATGCGGCAGAGATCCTGGGTGTAGATTCGGAGCTTATCCCCCAGTGGAGAGAAAAACAGTCCGGGCTGGATCCTGTATTGGTAGGAAAAGACGGTCAGGTAAAAGAATGGTTTGAGGAAACCCATATCGGGAAAGCCCAGGCGGGATATCTTCCGGAAACAGATATCCCTCAGTGGAGACAGAGCCTTGGCGCAGAATCTGACGGAGAACAGCCGCCTCACCGTCATCTGTCTCATTTAATGGCATTGTATCCCTGCAGTATGATCAGCAAAGATGCTCCGGAGTTTATGGATGCGGCCATGGTTTCTCTGAGAGAACGTGGTCTGGACGCCACCGGCTGGTCCAAGGCTCACAAGCTAAATCTGTGGGCGCGCACCGGTCATGCACAGGAAGCTTTTCAGCTTGTACAGTCTGCTGTTGGCGGCGGAAATTCCGGCTTCCTGACAAATCTGTTCTCTTCCCATGGAGGCGGAGCAAACTACAAAGAATACCCGATCTTCCAGATCGATGGAAACTACGGATATACAGCCGGAGTAAATGAAATGCTGCTGCAAAGCCAGCTTGGATATGTTCAGTTTCTTCCGGCGCTGCCGAAACAGTGGGAAACCGGATATGTCAGAGGAATCGTTGCCCGCGGTAATTTTGTCATTGATATGGAATGGACCAACGGGACAGCAGACTCCTTTACCATAGCTTCACGGAACGGCGGAACATTTACCGGGGAATACAAAAATCTGGCTGCCTACAAAGTAACCGACTCTCTTGGCAGACCCGTCTCTGTTGAGATCTGTGACAATGACAGGATTTCTTTTGCCTCCGAACCGGGCGCGATTTATCATATCCAAAAGGCCGGGCAGTAAAGAGTATGAAAATTCTAAGAATATGTATAAACATATACAATTCTATAAGGATGAAGTAGAGAGAATCTTTTTATTAATAATCAACAAATTTTGCAAAAATAGGGTTGTATTTTTTCTACAAATGCACTATAATTGAAACATATTAATTAAGCATTTTGTTAGAAATTAATATTATATTGTGTCTAAGGAGGAAAACAGGATGGTTGAACTGATCGTAGGAAAGAAAGGCAAGGGTAAAACAAAAGTACTGTTAGACAAAGTGAACGGCGCAATTAAAGACGCAAATGGCAGCATTGTTTACTTAGACAAAAGCACGAAACACATGTATGAACTGAATAATAAAGTTCGTCTGATCGATGTTTCTGTATATCCTATTAAAAATGCGGATGAGTTTGTTGGATTTGTTTGTGGTATCATTTCTCAGGATCACGACCTTGAGCAGATTTATCTGGACAGCTTCCTGACTACAGCGAAACTGGAAGGGCTGGATGCAACTGCTACACTGGAACAGCTGGATGAGATCGGAGAAAAATTCGGCATTTCCTTTATCATCAGTATGTCTCTTGACAAAGAAGAAGTTCCGGCAGAGTTCCAGGATAAAATCGGAACTGCATTATAATCCGGGTATAAAGCAGACAACTACATAAAGAAAAAGCAGGGGACTTTGTGAATATACAGAGTCCCTTATTTATGCACAGTCTTAAAACCAATGCGGATCAGTCCGTTTTATTCTGGAAAAAGGAGCAGATCAGAATATGACCAGAGAACAATTTTATACACAGCTGAAAGCCAGATTTCAAGGTCTGTTATATGCAAATAAAATAGAAAATGATCTCCTTTCTGTTTCCTGCCGTGCCCTGACACCGGAGGAAGCAATCGGCATCACAACAGTACGACAGGATTTTCCTATTCTGACAGGAAAGGATATCATGCTCCAGGCGGAATACAAAGGCGCAAAAGGACAGGCATTTACCTCAGCGCCTGCTGTATATAACGGAACTTTAAAAGATATCCTTAACATGGATATCCTGCATAACGCCCATGAACGGAGTATTTTTGTTGCTTGCATAAATGCCGTAATGGCTTTTCTCGGGCAATGTACTGGAACTGTCCATTGCCGTAAATATGGGCCAGAAGCCTGTGCACAGGATATGCAGAACTATCTGGAATGCCATTATCCGAATATCAGAAGAATCGCTCTGATCGGGTATCAGCCGGCTCTTTTGGAAATGCTGTCTACAAGCATCTATGAAGTACGTGTGCTGGATCTGGATCCGGATAATATCGGGCAGATACGCTACGGGATCTGTGTAGAAGATGGTGAGCTGGCAAAAGACGAAATAAAGAATCACTATGCCCAGCTGATCCTCTGTACAGGAAGTACTATCTGTAACGGCTCTATTGTAGATTATCTGGATCTGAAACAGGATGTTCTGTTTTTCGGTACAAGCGCAGCCGGAGCCGCGGCTCTTCTTGGTCTGAAAAGAGTCTGTTTTGCCGAAAAATATATTGATACTATACAGAATCTGTGATATATATGACATTATAAAGTTGCAAATGTTTATAAAAAGAAAGAATCATAAGTTTATGAAATATTTTATTTATTCGTTAAGGGATTTTTTTACAAATACTAAAAATTTATTTTATATAGGATTACTTATACTCTTTTTTATGCTCTTAAACCTGATTGTTTTTATAATTATCCCCCTTTACTGGAAAAAATCATTTCTAAAAAAATATCAACTTGATTTTTTACCAGACAAAATTAGAGTAACAAAACAATCTAAAAATACCAATGTTGCATATTATACAATAGAATTTCCCAAATGGAAAAAATCTAAAAAAGATGGAACTCGTGATTTAAGAGTCACTAAAAATCGTATTATTTATGGTAAATGTAATCTATATATTGGAAAATATATACTCATTACCGAAAATCCTCTCATTTTAATAGACTATGTCTATTATTTGCGAACTTTTGGTTTGAACATCTCTTTAAATAAATACGAAAAAGAAAAACAGAAGCATATTATTTTACAAAAGAAATATCAAAATACACTATATAAAATAGAGGATCTTATAGAAGTATTTTCAAGTAATCCTTATGCTTTTGAAAAGTATTGCGCTTCCCTCTATCGTAAAATGGGGATACAGGCAACAAGTACTTCTGCATCAAATGATGGAGGGTATGATATTATTTTAAAATATCCAAATAAAACTACTGCTATTGTTGAATGTAAATGTTTTAATCGAAATCATTCTGTTGGCAGACCTCTAATTCAAAAACTCGTCGGAGCAAATCAGGTTGTTCATGCAGATAACATGATTTTTATTACTACCAGTTCTTTTTCTAAAGGAGCAATTCTTTATGCAGAACAGTGTAATGTTTCTTTAATTGATGGAATAACGCTAATAAAAATGGTTCAAAAATATGTAAAACCAGATTTCAGAAAAATTTATACTACACTTGAAGAGTGTAGCCTAGATAAAACAGATTTGAGAAAATATATACCAAATGATATTTTTCAGTTTTTAGAACCAAAATAATTAAATATTTTCAAAAATTATAGTATCTTTTTACAAACATTTATAAGCAGAGCAAGAACAGGAGGAAATGCACATGTATCCATTATGGGAGGCATTAAACAACGCAAAAAAATACAGATGGGTAGAGTTATCTCATTCCATGAATAACGACAGCCCTTACTGGGCCGGAATCCCGGAGGGAAACATAGAGCTGGCACAAACATGCTTTGACTGGGGAAATCCCATGCTGGAGTGTCAGATCCAGACATTTAAGTTTCCGGGACAGTTTGGAACCCACATTGATTTTCCGGGACACTTTATAAAGGGAAGAGAGCTTTCAGAAAAATATGATGTACACGATCTGATCTTTCCTTTATGTGTCATTGATGTAACAGAAAAGGTAAAAGAAAATCCCAGATATGCAGTTACTGTGGAAGATATCCAAAGCTATGAGCAGACCTATGGGGATATTCCGGACGGTGCTCTGGTTGCACTCAGAACAGACTGGTACAAAAACTGGCCGGATATGGATGCCTTATCCGGAACGGGAGAGGATGAAAGCGAAAACTTCCCCGGCTGGTCCATGGAAGCTTTAAAGTACATATATGAAATAAGGAATGCAGCAGCGAACGGACACGAAACTCTGGATACTGATTCTTCGGCTGTTGCCGAAAAAGCAGGAGATCTGATCTGCGAAAGATATGTGCTGGATCAGGGAAAGCTGCAGGTAGAGCTTCTGAAAAATCTGGATCAGGTTTCCCCGGCAGGCGCTGTTGTGATCGTTGCCTATCCGCGGATCGAGGGAGCTACAGGTCTTCCTGCCAGAGTGTGGGCCATTACGGAGTAGATATGATAGAATAGAGAAATATTTTATTGAAATACCTGCATAATGGTAGTATAATCCTGTTTTTGACAGCTAAATCAACAAAAAAGTCCTACACTCCGCATAAACAGAGGCTTGTAGGACTTTTATATATTTTTTGAATGCACGTTACAACTTCACTTTTTTTGTTTGTGA
>Ga0129308_1001228_pt1 | contig 28545 bp, 26 predicted proteins | sample L827metagenome_FD_94440 | JGI IMG/M metagenome (GOLD analysis project Ga0129308, IMG submission 94440) | Ring-tailed lemur group fecal microbial communities from Wisconsin, USA - L827 metagenome | ecosystem: Host-associated > Mammals > Digestive system > Large intestine > Fecal | place: USA...
CATTCAGCTGGAAAAGTATCGTTATCTTTTTCAATGCGCAAAAGAAAGTAATGATTTTGATTCATTTATGAAATTCGCAGTGTAGTTTTGTGCAATTTTTCAAATTTGCTCATTTATAGATATTTAATCTATGTAAATGTTTCACGTGAAACATTTATCACTTTTCCTGTTTCAAAGCCTTTTTAATCTCCGGAATTGTTTTCCCTTCTTCTCTCAGACTTTTTATAAGACAAATTCGTTCCATACTTTCTTCTCGTTTATATCTGCGAGTCAGATTATGCTCTGGCTGCACAAAAGGAATCATTCCTTCCTCTGTATAGAATTTTAATGTACTGTATCTCATTCCGGTCAGCCTAACCAATTCTCCAATAGTCACATACTCTGCCTTCTGAATTACTTCTAAATCTCTCTGTCTTGACACATCCTTACTCCTTAATCTGTATACATAACCATTAGAGCTGTCATCATTGCAATAGTATTATCTAAATAATCAATCATATATTTTACTAATTGTCCTGCTTCAGAATTCATAATCTCTTTTAATTTCTGACGAATTTCTTTTTGCTCAAAAGCAGAGAAATAAGTTTTAATAATTCTGCTTCTTTCCAACAACACAACCAGACATGCAATATCCTCAGTAATTTCCCCATCTTCTAATAATTCTGCTCTTATCATATCAATTACATAATGGACTGCTTCTCTGGAAGGAATATAAGATTTCTTTTTTCCAATTATGCCATTTGTCTCTGTAATAGAAACAAATCCTATATCAGCAAGGGAATCTCCTACTGCTCCCATAAAATCTTTAAGTTTCTTATCTGAAAACGAGTAGTTGTACTCCTCTATAATCTTTTCCACTTTTACCGGTCTTCCCTGGTCAATAAAATCATATAATGGATACAAATAGGATTTACTTTCCGGCAATGAATTTATTACCGTTATTTTCTTCTTTTCTAGCTGAATACACTCTGCCATCTGCAATTCCAGAAGTCCTGCTGCTACCATACAGACAAGTTTATTTGTATCAAAACCAGATATTTTTCCTTTTTCGTTCATTGCACAAAGCATATATTCCTGTGTAATTGATAAATCCTTCATATGTTTATCCTTCCTTTCTTAGATATAGTTTCTTTTATAATTTGTTCTTTAAACTCATACACATAATATCAAGCAGCTGCCATTCCGGACTCTTATCGCTTACCACTTATTACTTACTACTTACGATTTAGAATATCATATATTTCTAAAAAATTCAATTGAATCCCCTCCATCTGTGTAAAATATCATCCAAACAAAGAAATTCGTCAGCTGTCAAGAGGATTCCAGACTGCAAGGATATACCAGGGAATATGTAACAGACTCACGATTATAAATGTGCGAAATTTTTTTAATAAAATAGAAAAATACCATATTTTATGATACACTATTTCGTAACATCCGGTATTTTACCACAAAAAGAAAAGAGGGATTTATTTATGTTATACTTTGAAAACGACTACTCCGAAGGCGCGCATCCAAAGCTCCTCCAGCGCCTGATAGATACTAATATGGAGCATTTATCCGGCTATGGCTTTGACACCTATACCCTTTCCGCAAAAGAAAAAATCCGGGAGCTCTGCGGCTGTCCGGAAGCCGATGTTTATTTTCTTGCAGGAGGTACACAGACTAACCAGACAGTGATTGATTCTGTTCTGAAAAGCTATGAGGGAGTCGTTGCCGCTTCCACAGGCCATGTCAGCGCCCATGAGGCCGGCGCCATTGAATTTACCGGCCACAAGGTTCTGACTCTGCCTCAGAAAGACGGCAAGATTACTGCCGAAGATCTGAAAAACCTGATCGATACCTTCTATGGAGACGAAAGTCACGAACACATGGTTTTCCCGGGTATGGTATACATTTCTCATCCCACGGAATATGGAACTCTTTATACCAAAAAAGAACTGGAAGCCATTTCTCAGGTCTGCAAAAACAGCCATCTTTCGCTCTATATGGACGGAGCCCGACTGATCACAGCCCTTGCCTGTCCGGAAAATGAACTGACGCTTACGGATATTGCAGAGCTTTGTGATATCTTTTATATCGGAGGCACAAAAGCCGGAGCGCTGTGCGGAGAAGCCGTTGTCTTTCCCCGCAAAAATGCACCGGCACATTTCCTCACCCTGATCAAGCAGCATGGCGCTCTTCTTGCCAAAGGACGTCTCTGCGGCGTACAGTTCGATACCCTGTTTACCGGAGAACTTTACAAGGAAACCGGCAAAAATGCCATAGAGACCGCTTCCCTTCTCAGAGAAGGACTGAAGGCAAAGGGATATACCTTTTATAATGATTCTCCTACCAATCAGCTTTTTCTGGTCATGAAGGACACGCTGCTGGAAAAACTGAAAGAAAAAGTCGTATTCAGCTTCTGGGAAAAGGCGGACGATACCCATACCGTGATCCGTTTTGCCACAAGCTGGGCCACTTCCAGACAGGAAGTCGAAGCGCTTCTTTCTCTTTTATAGCATTGTAAATTCGTGATTTTTGACGTATAATAAGGACAGTCAGAACATGTGAAAAGGAGGTCAGACATGAAAAAAAACAAGAATCGTTTTGCCACTTTTGCGGTGCTGTTCGCCTCTGCGACAGCCATCATCCATATTGGAAACAAGATCATTGCCGCATCTGCATCTCTGAAGGAAATGCTGGATTCCAACAGACGAAATTACTATAAATGGCGTTTTGGAGAGATTTTTTATACAAAAAAAGGCAGTGGAAGCCCCGTTCTTCTGATCCATGACATGCTGCCGGGAGGCTCCGGTTATGAATGGACCAACGTAGAAGAAGAGCTTGCGATGGAACACACCGTATATACCATTGATCTCCTTGGCTGCGGCCGTTCCGAAAAACCGGGAATGACTTATACAAACTTTGTTTATGTTCAGGTAATCTGCGATTTTATCAAAAATGTGATCGGAGAAAAGACCGATGTGATCGCAAGCGGATTTTCCGGCTCTTTTGCCGTTATGGCATGCCGTAATGAAGGCAGTCTGTTTAACCGGATCATGCTGGTCAACCCGCCTGCCCCTGGCAATCTGACCCAGATGCCGGGCAAAAAAGACAAGCTCCTGAAATATTTCCTTGAAGTTCCGGTATTTGGAACTCTGGTCTATCACATGATTGTATCAAGAGAAAATATCAATAATCTTTTTATTGAAAATATGTTTTTCGATCCTTTCCATCCGGATCAGAATATGCTTGACGCATACTATGAAGCTGCTCATAAGGGCGGCGCCCAGGCTAAGGCAGCCTATGCCAGCAAGGCATCCCGCTTTATGAACATCAATATCCTTCCGGCGCTGAAAAATATTGATAACAGTATCTTTATCATCGAAGGAGAAGCAGAGAACAACGGGGACGCTGTAATAGCGGCATATCAGGAAGCAAATCCTTCCATTGAGGCTGTTATGATTCCTCATACAAAACATCTTCCCCATGTGGAAGATCCTGAGAAATTCCTGGAACAGGCCGGGATCTTTCTTTAAAGCACACAAAATCCGGCAGGCTGAAATCGCTTCAGCCTGCCGGATTTTTTACTGTCCGTTTTCAGAAACGGAGAGTCTTTATTATACGAATTTTATTCTGTCTCTTCTGCAGCAGTCAGAGCTTCACAGGCTTCTGTCAGATCCTTTACCTTCATTTTGTTTACCAGATATACCTTGTCTCCTACGACAGCTGCATAAAAGCTGGAATCATATTCGTAATAGCTGACGGTCGTTTTTTCGCCTTCCGTATCTGTAAAACCAAAGGTAAATACAGCCTCTCCTTCCGGAGTATATGCCTCTGTCAGACGCTTCTCGCCTGCCATATTGATCAGCTTATTATAAAAGGTGGTAAAGAGGGTCTCGTCTGCCTCTTTTCCATCCAGAGTGTATGTCACTGTCACTTCTTCTGAAGCAGCTTCCTCCTCTGAAGACTCTGAACTTTCATCCTCGTCAGCGTCTTCCTTCGTATCCTCAGAATTCTTTTCTGCTGTCCTTACCACCTTCACTGTATGACTTTCTTCCCCGTCACGGATCTCCAGACTGTCCAGATTGTTTACCGTCAGATAATTGACGGTAAGGCTGTAAAAGTCAGAAGGAGCTTTATCCAGAATCTCTGTCAGGGACTCTTCCGGAATCGTATAAACCTCATTGCTGTCATTGACCCTTACATAACGGCTTCCGTCGATCTCATCTCCCACACAGATCACCAGTGTCTTTTCTGTCTGTGTATCTTCCTTTTCCGGCGTGTCTGCGGTTTCTTCTGCTTTTTCCTCATCCTCCACACTGTTTTCTTCCTCTTCAGATGCCTCTGAGACGTCCGTATTCGCCTCTGTATCCTCTTCTGCCATATAAGTGGAGGAAATTATGGCATAAGGGGTATCAAAGCCGTATTTGGCCGGATCTGTGCAGTGATAGTCCACGAAGTCTCCATAGGTCAGAGAACCAATAGCGGAGGTCACTGCCCCGGCTTTGGAAGTGTCTGCCTGTTCTGAGGCTTTTCCGTCAGACACATACCAGTACAGACTGTCTTTATCCTGAAAAAGTGTATATCCATTTTCTTTTTCAACCTGAACTTCTTTCATGGTCGCTGAGGTTACTGTCGGAAAGGACTCGGCTTCTGCAAACGAGTAGGCAGTTCCCATAAAAGGAGTCAGTGCTGTTTCTGCTGCCAGATACACATTGTCCTCATCCTGTCTTTTTACATAATACTGACCGGAAGCTTCGTTTTTCATTCCTACCAGAAGAATGGTTTCGCTGCCGTCCTGTGCTGTAAGAACAATTTCATTCTGCGGTTTATCCAGATCGTATTCACTGAGCTCTTCGGGCTCTGTCAGTTCCTGATCTGCATCCAGGGTGGCCAGACTGTTTACTGCCCCGTCTATGGTGTCCTGGCTGACCGGGAAATCCTCTTCTCCTTTTTTTGTCCAGACATCTTCTTTTTTCTCAAAAATCTCCTGTTCTCCATCTTCGGAAAGAAAAGATACGGAGGTAAGATCCTCTGCTTCCATATCCACCAGACTGACGCTTGTGTCCTGTGCCTCTGCTTCCTTTTTTTCCCGGGAGTCCACATAAGAGGTAACTCCCAGGTAGGCACAGGAAAGCACTGCAAGAACCGCCACACCGGAAACCAGTTTTACTGTTTTACTTTTCATTATGCTTTTCTCCTTTTCAGCCAGATACAGAACCCTGCAATCAGGAAAAATCCGGGGATCAGTCCCATGGCACAGATTTTCCAGAAGCTGACATCATAAGCGGTCAGGGTCAGTCGTGAGATTTCAAGGCTCTTTGACGGAATGGAAATGGTCTCATTGCCTTCCGAACTGCACATCCAGTTCAGAGATTCCATGATCATCTGCTCATTTCCTCCTGCAACTGCCTGATTGATCTGGCTGTCCATAATATTTGCCGTGGAATAATAAATAATCTGAGTCTCTTTCTCATCATCCAGTGTTTCCGTGATGCTGACGCCGATATCAAACGGTCCTTCGATATCTTCCTCTGTTTTTTCCAGACTTTCCTCTTTTACATTTACCTTGGAATAAGCGCTGTCTGAGGTCGTCAGAATACTTTCTATGGCTACGGTATCCCGTACGCTGTCTGTTTTCCGGATTCCCTGTGCATAAGGAGCAAGGACAAAGTATCCGCTTGAGAAAAAGGATGTCACCGGCTCTGCATTGTTGACAGTAGGAACCAGATAATACGGGGTCTGCATTGCATAATGCTGTGCATCTTCTTCAATTACGATTCCCTCTGTTCGTTCTACTCCGTAATTTTCCAGGACCGCGTCAAAATTATCCATCGCTTCCTCTGTATAATCAGAGAAGATCATTGCCTTTCCGCCATTTTCCAGATAAGAAAGAATCGCATCTTTTTCCTCCCCGGTAATATCACTGGAAGGAGAGTTGATCATCAGGCATGCCGCATCCTCCGGAACGCTTTCTTCCGTCAGAAGATTCAGTGTTTTGATCTCCATATTTGCTTTTTCTATATCCTCGCGGATCACAGAATCCAGTTCTTTTTCTCCGTGTCCATCCAGCGTATAAAGGATAGGAAGATCCTCTGAAGTCACATAAGAAATTGCTCCTGTAATCTGTCCTTCTCCGTCAAATCCTGTGGTATTATAGCTGTAAGTATTATAATCGATAGAGGTCTCATAGATATCATTATAATCGACAATTTTGCTTCTTTCTCCACATTCTACGATAAGACTGTTGGAAGTCAGCTGCTCATCTGTATACTCAGAAGTAAACTTCGGATTTACTACCGGATCCTTCTGTTCTACTGTGATATGATCGGAGGCATCCTCATATTTCTGCAAAAGTTTTTTGATGGTTTCATCCTCAGAACCACTGGCTGCCACCTGATAAATAGTCACATCTTTTTCCAGTTTTTTCAGGAATTTTTCCGTCTGATCTCCAATACTGAATATCTTCTGATCGCTGACATCAATCTCTGAATACTTAGATGGAACAGCATTTACGATCATGTTTATAACTACGATCACCGCGATAAATATAGCACTGATCACCATACTGTAGGAGCCGTTTTTTATATATTTTTTGTTGAAACTTCCCTTTATTTTTTCTTTAAAGGAAGTCTTTTTTTCCTTCTTTTTCGACAGATCTTTTTTTATTTTTTCTCTGAATTTCACCTTTTCCACCTCCCTAATTCCAGCGTCTTTTTACAATTGACTGTACCGTTAAAAATACGCATACTGCAATCACAGAAAGATAATATACAATACCGTTTATGTCAAAAATCCCATTGGCAAAATTATCAAAATGACCACTTAAATTGAATATCTGAAGGACTTTCTGGATGCCTCCTGCAAAGAAACTGCTGTTAATCACATATACTACAGCAAGGGCTGCTTCTCCAATCACACAGATCAGCGCTGAGATCAGAAAGTTCTTTATCATGCTGTAAATAATAATGGCTGCAGCCAGTATCAGAAGCCCGAAAGTGATGCAGGTTGACAGAGCTCCTTCTGAGAAAAATGAAGAAATACCATTCATCATAAAGAAAGCAAACAAAAAGACAAAGGTCAGTACTGCCGCAATAACCTGACTTTCTGTCAAAGAGGAAATAAACACACCTATGGCAAGATTTGCACAGCCAAGGAGGAAGAATCCTAATACTGCTGTATAGGCAGACCCAAAAGAAATATCACCGAATTTTGACATAACAAGAGGGTAGAAACAAATGATTGCCATGGGAATCGCAAATACAGTTACCAGTGCAAGATATTTTCCCATAATGATCTTTCCTACAGATACAGGAGACGTCAAAAGCAGCTGGTCTGTCTTCTGTTTTCTCTCTTCTGCAAGGGTTCTCATTGTCAGGATCGGCACGCAGATGAGAAATACAAAGGTCATTGCGCTTAAGGTGTACTCAAATTTCGGGTAAGCGATATCCAGCTGATATGCAGAAAAATAAATTCCTGTCAGCAGCAGGATAAAAAAGATAAACAAATAACCTGTCATGGATGTAAGATAGCTTCTCAGCTCTCTTTTATAAACTGCTGTCATGATTCTCCCCCTTTTCACTTTCTGTCGGCTCCTGCGGATCAGCTTCTTCCTGTTCTGTATTCTTATCCTCGGAAGTGGTCTGATCCTCTTCTGTCAGTTCCAGGAATATCTCTTCCAGAGAAACCTTTCTGGACTGCATCTCAAGGATCGGACAGTGATTTTCTGCCATTTTATAAAAAATTTCTTCCCGGATATCTCTGTTTTCTTCTGTAGAAACTGTGATATTCCATCCTTCCACACCTGTTTTTTTATCTATTGTAATCTCTTTTACTCCCGGTATTTCCAGCAAATGCTGACGGATATTATCCTTTTCTCCTTTGGCAAGAAGATTGATATTATTCGCCCCTGCTGCCAGTTTGCTCAAATTATCCGGAGTGTCGCTGGCAACCAGTTTTCCATGAGAAATGATCAGTACATAATCACAGACTGCACTGACCTCCGACAAAATATGTGAGCTTAAGATCACTGTATGTTTTTTCTTCAGACTTTTGATCAGATCACGGATTTCTATGATCTGTTTCGGGTCAAGACCAACTGTAGGTTCATCCAGAATGATCACTTCCGGATAGCCTAAAATAGCCTGAGCAAGACCAACTCTCTGGCGATAGCCTTTAGAAAGATTCTTGATCAGACGATTCTTCATATCTGTTATTTTTACCATATCCATGACTTCTTCAATCATGGCTTTCTTTTTATCTTTTGGGATTTTTTTCAGATCCGCTGCGAATTTCATATATTCCAGAACGGTCATATCGAAATAAAGAGGCGGCTGCTCCGGAAGATACCCGATGCATTTTTTTGCCTTTTCCGGCTCTTCCAGAATGTCGTGTCCATCTATGGATACGGTGCCTTCTGTAGAGGCAATATAGCCGGTAATCATATTCATTGTAGTAGATTTCCCTGCCCCATTCGGCCCCAGAAATCCATAAATTTTACCCTTCTCTATCTGAAAAGAAAGGTGGTCAACCGCTGTATGATCTCCATACTTTTTGACCAGATTTTTGACTTCAATCACTGAACTCTCCTCCTTTTATCACTTATAACAGAAGATGTTCCCGGGCGAAACAGAGATAGGGGGAGTCCGGAAACATCTTCTTATAAAGCAGATCATCATCTGTCTGCTTCATGAATATTTTATGAAAAAATTGTGATAAAAGTAGGGGTATTATGTGAGGATTTTGTGAAACTACACCAGAGGCTCCTTCAGCGGTGTACCTGCCTTCCTTGGATATTTTCCAGGGGTGGCTTTTACTTTTTCGACCACTACAAGCGACCTCTGGATCTCAGAATCCGGAAGCTGGAAATAAATGACATCCCTGATCTTTCCTCCAAGGATTTTCACTGCTTTTTCCGCCTGTTCCACTTCCTCCTGTACCGTACCGGATTTATAGGAAATGAAGCTTCCGCCCGGCTTCACATAAGGAAGACAGTATTCAGAAAGTGTCGCCAGATTGGAGACAGCTCTTGACACACACAGATCAAAGCTTTCTCTGTAGGCCTTATTTTTGGCAAATTCCTCCGCTCTTCCGTGAACAGCGGTAATATCTGTCAGCTTCAGAAGCGCAAAAGTCTCCTCCAGGAAATTCACTCTTTTTTTCAGGGAATCCAGAAGGCAGGCTTCCAGATGAGGGAAGGCGATCTTCAGGGGAACTCCGGGGAATCCCGCTCCTGTACCTATGTCCATGACACGCGTTACCTTCTGCATATCTACCGCCTTGACACAGGCAAGGCTGTCCAGAAAATGCTTTACAAGAACCTCCTGGAATTCCGTGATCCCGGTAAGATTCATGACTTTATTTTTTTCTACCAGATATTCGTAAAAATCAATAAACTGCTGCCTCTGCTGCTCATTTAATGAGATGCCCATTTCCCGGCAGCCCTGATCCAAAATTGTCAGATCGTATGCCATATTCTTTTCCTCAATCCTTTCTTCTGTACTGTTCCAGATATACAAGAAGCACAGAAATATCTGCCGGAGAAACTCCTGATATCCTGGATGCCTGTCCGATGGAGATCGGTCTGTATGCCTCCAGCTTCTGTCTGGCTTCGATTCTCAGGCTTCCCACCTTCTCATAATCCAGATCTTCCGGTATCTTCTTTGCTTCCAGCTTTTTAAACTGCTCTACCTGCTTCATCTGACGTTTAATATAGCCTTCATATTTCAGATTGATCTCCACCTGCTGCTTCACATCCCATGGAAGCTCCGGGCGGTTTTTATCAATAGGAGCAACATCTTCATAGGTAAGCTCCGGTCTTCTGATCAGCTCGGCAACCGTAGTCCCTGATTTCAGAAGCGTGCTTTTCTTTTCTTCCAGAAGCGCCTGAACCTCCGGGGTTCCTCCTATGGTGGTATGCTCGGTACGTTTTATTTCCTCCTGGATCGCTTTTTCTTTTTCCAGGGTTTTCTGATAAGTTTCCTCATCGATCAGACCTGCTTCATATCCCTTTTTCCTCAGGCGGAGGTCTGCATTATCCTGACGGAGAAGAAGACGGTATTCTGCACGGCTTGTCATCATGCGGTAAGGCTCATGGTTCTCTTTGGTTACCAGATCGTCGATCAGAACACCGATATATGCCTCTGAGCGGTCCAGCACCAGCATTTCCCTGCCTTTCAGCTCCATAGAAGCATTGATGCCGGCAATAAGTCCCTGCGCTGCCGCTTCCTCATATCCTGAACTGCCGTTAAACTGCCCGGCGCTGAAAAGTCCCTTGATATTTTTAAATTCCAGAGTCGGATAAAGCTGTCTGGGGTTAATGCAGTCATACTCGATCGCATAGGCGTTTTTTACGATCCTTGCGTGTTCCAGTCCGGGAACGGAGTGATACATGGCGTCCTGCACATCCTCCGGAAGGGAACTGGACATTCCTCCGATATACATTTCATTGGTATAAAGCCCCTCCGGCTCAATAAATACCTGATGACGGTTTTTATCTGCAAATCTGACCACCTTATCCTCAATGGACGGACAATATCTGGGACCAGTCCCCTCGATGGTGCCGGAATAAAGGGGAGAACGGTCCAGGTTGTTACGAATAATCTCATGGGTCTTTTCGTTTGTATAAGTCAGCCAGCAGGATTTCTGAGGGATCTGCACAGTTTCCGGGTCTGTAGAAAAAGAAAACGGAACCACTCTCTCATCACCAAACTGCTCTTCCATCTTGGAATAATCGATACTGTTTCCCGCAATACGGGCTGGTGTTCCTGTTTTGAACCGGAAAATCTCGATTCCCAGTTCCTTCAGAGAATCGGTCAGATAATTGGCTGCCTGCAGACCGTTGGGACCTGTATAATCGCTGACATCACCGTAAATACATCGCGCCTTCAGATAGGTTCCTGTACACAGGATCACTGCCTTACAATGATAAACAGCCCCTGAATAAAGCTGCACGCCCGTAATCCTTCCGTCTTCCACCAGAAGCTTTGTCACCTCTCCCTGACGGATGGTAAGATTTTCCTGGTTTTCTAATGTTTTTCGCATTTCATTGCTGTAAGCCTGCTTGTCCGCCTGTGCTCTCAGAGAATGGACGGCCGGTCCCTTTGACTTATTCAGCATTTTGGACTGGATAAAGGTTTTGTCCACATTCTTTCCCATTTCACCGCCCAGGGCATCGATTTCTCTTACCAGATGCCCTTTGGAGCTTCCTCCGATATTGGGATTACAGGGCATCAGGGCAATGCTGTCTACGCTGACAGTAAACATCACGGTGTCAAATCCAAGCCGCGCACCTGCAAGCGCTGCTTCACAGCCTGCATGTCCCGCGCCTACCACTACAATATCACAATATTTTTCCAGCCTTTTTTCACTCATCTGTCACGTCCTCCTTACTTGCCCACGCAGAACTTGGAAAAGATCTCATTTACCAGATCTTCTCCCAGGCTTTCTCCCAGGATCCTTCCCAGAGCCTCGTAGGCTCCCATAAGATCAATGGAAAAGAAGTCCTCGGGCATTCCCGCTTCAATGCTTTCTGTAACCATTTCCAGACTCTTTTCGGCTTCCTCCAGGGCTGCCTTATGTCTTGCATTTGTAATATAAACCTCATCGTCAAAGGAAATCTCTCCCTGGAAAAACATCTCCCTGATGGCTTTTTCCAGCTCTTCTACCCCGGTTTCCTCCACTACGGAAACCGGAATCACCTGACTTCCTGTTTTTTCCTTCAGGCTTCCCATATCCACTGCGGAAGCAAGGTCTGTTTTATTATAGATCACGATACTTTTTCTTCCTCTCAAAAGCTCCATGATCTCCTGATCATTTTCATCCAGAGGCTGAGAAGAATCCACCACATACAGGATCAGGTCTGCTTTTTCTGCCATCTGGCGCGCCTTTTCCACACCGATTTTTTCTACCACATCCTCTGTCTCGCGGATTCCTGCGGTATCAATGATCCTGAGGCTGATCCCATGAAGGGAAATGTATTCCTCCAGGGTATCTCTGGTCGTTCCGGCAATCTCTGTAACAATCGCCCTGTCTTCTCCTACCAGAAAGTTCAAAAGAGAAGATTTTCCTGCATTGGGCTTTCCGAGAATAACGGTACGGATCCCTTCCTGGATCATTTTTCCGTCATCTGCAGAGCTTAACAGCTTCTGAACTTTTTTCTTCTGCTCTTCCGCCACTTCCAGAAGCTCCTGAGGATATCCTTCCAGATCAAAGTGCTCCGGATCATCCAGAGCGGTTTCTATATAAGCAATATGATGGAGAAGCTTTCCACGTATTTCTTTTACTGCACGGAGCACAGATCCCTTCAGCTGCTGGACCGAGCTTTTCAGCGCCACCTCGCTCTTTGCCTGGATCACATCCATGACCGCCTCTGCCTGGGAAAGATCCAGCCTTCCGTTCAGGAACGCACGCTTGGTAAACTCTCCCGGCTCTGCTACCTGGGCTCCGTTTTTTAATACCGTTTCCAGAACCCTCTTCATGGCATAAACGCCGCCGTGACAGTCAATCTCCACCGTATCTTCACCAGTGTAGGTTTTTGGTCCCCGCATGACCATTACAAGAACCTCATCCACTGTTTCATCTCCGTCATAAATATATCCATAGTGAATGGTATGTGTCTTTACTTCTTTTATATTCTTTCTGCCGTTTTTGGAACGGTAGATCCTTGCAATCACATTCATGGCATCTTCACCGCTGATCCGTACAATTCCGATACCGGAAGCACTCATAGCAGTGGAGATTGCTGCTATCGTAGTCTCCATAATTGTTTTTCCTCCTAAAAAAAATGTTATTCCGGGAAAAAGCCTACGTCAAGTCCGTATTATTCACGCTTTCACCTAGAATAACATTTTTTGTCAGATGTATCTACATCTTAATATCTTTTTAATTTTACAACGACATGACGATAAGGCTCTTCGCCCTCGCTTACTGTCTCCACAAATTTATTTCCCTGAAGAGCAGAATGGATGATTCTTCTCTCATATGGGTTCATCGGCTCAAGAACTACCGGCTTTCTGGTTTTCTTTACCTTGTAGGCAATTCCTCTTGCCAGATTTTCCAGTGTTTCTTTTCTTCTTCTGCGGTAATCCTCTGTATCCAGTTTTACACGGATATAAGTGGATTTTCCTTTATTTACCACAAGGCTGGTCAGATACTGCAGGGAATCAAGAGTCTGTCCTCTTTTTCCGATAAGGATACCCATATCCTGGCCTTCAAAATCAACCTCAAGACAGCCGTCTTTTGTATTGTATTTGGATGTGATCTGAACCTCTCCCAAATCCATGGAAGTAAATACTTCTTTCAGGAATACAAGAGCTCTTTCTTCGATCTCTCTGATCTCTTCCGGATCAGAGATCACTTCGATCTCCCTTGCCGGTTTTACCGGTTTTTCTTTCGGAAGCTTTTCTTTTGGCTCTCTTACCGGTTTTTCGCGGAAAGTTTTTTCCTTGACCGGCTTCGGCTGTTTTTCTTTCGGTTCTTCTGTTTTTTCTTTTACCTCTTTTGCCGGTTCTTCTTTCTTCTCCGGTTTATAAGAAGGCTTTGTATTCTGTCTGGATACCGGCTTCGGCGCTTTTTTTTCTTCTTTAAAAGAATCAAGTTTTACTGAATCTACGATCTTTTCGATTTCAGCATCCTCTGCAGTTTCCTGAATCCTGCGTACTTTAATGATCGCCGGTTTGCTTCCAAATCCAAAGAACCCGGAGCTTCCTTCAGAAACTACCTGAATATCTAACTGATCGCTGGATACGCCCAGCTCAATACACGCTTTTGTGATAGCTTCATTTTTCGTTTTTGCCGAAAACTGAACATATTCTTCCATCATTAACCCCTCCGTTCCTTCTTATTTCTTCTTGTTTCTCTCATCAAAGCTTCTTACAAGATTTGCTTTTGCCGTAATACTGTCCGGTTTGGCATTTACTGCCTTTTTGTAGGACTCTTCTACTTTTCTTGCACGCTCTGCTTCCGGAGAACCACTGTTTCCTTTATCGATCTTGTTGATATTTTTTACGCTCTGATGAGCCTGATTGGTGATCTTCTGAGGAGGAAGTCCTGCTTTTGCTCTCTTCTCCTCGATCTTTTTCATATTTTCATTGATCAGAACCTCAATATCCATCTTATCCAGATGACGGTTGATCAGAACCTGCTGCACGCTTCGCACAACTGCACTGAAGATCCAGTAAATACCAAGACCTACAGGGAAGGTAAAGCAGAAAAATGCAGACATCAGAGGCATTACCATGTTCATGGTCTTCATGGAGTTTGCCATCGGATTGCTGTCGTCATTATTCTGTGCTGCCTGCGGCATAAGCTTCAGGTTCAGTACCTGAGTTCCCCATGATAACAGCGGGATCAGAAGTGCTACTACTGCAAGAAGAATAGATCCTCCTACAAATGCTGCTTTGATATAGTTCCATGGCATTTCTGCAATGTTCAGCCCGAGGAAACTCTGCATATGAGCAATTTCCGATGCTGTGCTGTTGATCGTATCTGAAAATCCAGCAAACTGATTCATCTCTCCCAGTGTCTTCCACTGGTCAGGAGAAAGTGCATACAGAAAGTCAATAACGGAGTTGGAAGTTGCTGTGCTTCCGTCAAGGATCAGACGTACACGGGTCATCTTGTTTTCGGTAATAAAATCCTGAAGGATATTTGTGTATCCGCTTACACCGATGATCTGGGATGCCACACCATCAAGTACGTTTTTTACACTGCCTACATAAGCAGGGATATTCTGGATAACATGCCACAGAGACCACAGGATCGGCAGCTGGATCAAAAGCTGTACACAGCTTCCGGTAGGTGATACTCCGTATTTCTGATATACGGCTGAGGTTTCTTCCTGCATTTTCTGCATGGAAACCTGGTCTTTTTTATTCTGATATTTTTTCTGGATCTTCATAAGCTCCGGCTGCATAACAGAACTCAGCTTGGAGAATTTCTGCTGTTTGATCTGCAGAGGGGTCATAAAAAGATAGATCAGAATACTGAAAATGACAATACAAAGACCAAGATTCTGGATTCCGAATAATCCGTCAAGGAATTTGTAAATACCGTTCATGATCCATCCCATAACAACTGAGATCTGACCGATGATCGGCGTCGAGTTCTTTGTAGCTAAAATCATCAATTCCAATTTTCAAATCCTCCTGATCATGGCACAGGATCATATCCTCCATGAGAAAAAGGATTGCACCTTAATATTCTCCATAAGGCAAGCAACCCTCCCTTGACTGCGCCATATTTTTCAATTGCTTCTAAACCATATTGAGAACATGTGGGAATATAAGGACATTTTGTTCTCTTCATCGGTGACAGATATTTCTGATAAAGTCGTATCAGTTTAATTAGAAATTTCTTCATTTTTCTTCTCACCTGCTATCTGATGCTTTCTTGCAAGGTGCAGCAATGCGCTTTCGATCTCCTGATAGCTTTTTTCCTTTGCTGACGGCCTGGCTATTACTACGATATCCAGACTATTCTTAAATAACAGTTCGTTTAAACGATAGCTTTCCCTTATCAGCCTGGTGACCCTGTGGCGTACCACACTATTCCCTACTTTTTTACTTACTGATATTCCCAGACGATTCTTCATGTACTGATTTTCCAGTACGTACATCACCAGATACCGATTTGCATAAGATGTTCCATGTCTGTAAACCTGTTGAAAATCACTGTTTTTTTTCAAGGACTCTGAATATTTCATCGAATCCTCCTTTGATTACAAAATTAATGGTACAGGATTATTCCTGCATAGAAGAAAAGACCACAAAACTGCGGTCTTATATCTTAGCTTACGCTGATAACTGCTTTCTTCCTTTTAATCTTCTTGCAGCTAATACTTTACGGCCGCCCTTTGTGCTCATGCGGGCTCTGAATCCGTGAACTTTAGCTCTTGATCTCTTTTTCGGCTGAAATGTCATTTTCATAGGTAAAGCACCTCCTTTATCTATTATCCAATTTTAAATTTTCTCATAGAACATCATTTCAATTATATTCATAAACCCCCTGTTCGTCAAGCAGAAATTAAGATTTTTCTGCAAAATAAGACTTTTCCATTGCCATAAATAAAGTTTGAAAAATACGAAAGCACACTTTTCAAACTTTGATTTTTGGATTGTTTTTATAATCAACATACCTATGTGGAAATCTATAGTTAACGTAAAGTTATGCACATTTTGTGGATAACTTGTGGATAACTTTTGTTTTTCCCTTGTGAATATCCACATTTTTCGACTTTTTTATACACATTATGTTAATAAAACCCTTTATTTTACAGTATTTTTTCCGTGGAAAAAGTTATACACAATCCCCAGGGGTATTTATCCACTATCCCGGATCTTATGTAAACCTATTGATGTTTTTCCACAGACTGCCAGTTATCCACATGTGGAAAAATATGTATAACTATAAAACTTGAAATAAGGATTGCGAAAAACAATGATTTATTATAATATATAAAAGGATATTTATGTCTTTCAGACTAAATATGAACAACTATATGAGCAAATCAGCACCCAGGGGAGTAAAAATGGATAAAGTGATAGAAAAATGGGATGAAATTCTACAGATTTTGAAAGTAGAATATGATGTGGCCAACGTTGCCTTCAATACTTGGCTGAAGCCTTTGAAAGTTTATGATGTCAAAGACAATGTGGTAACCATCATTGTCCCGTCTGAACAGAGTGTTCTGCTTGATATTGTAAATAAAAAATACAGGCTTCCTCTTCAGGTTACGATCTGCGAGGTTACAGGAATGGAAAGCTGTGAAATTAACTTTATCCTTCCTGAAAACGTGCCGAAAAAAGAAAATCCTTCCTATAATATGTCTGAATCCATGTCTCTTCGTGAGCAGCGCTGCGAAGAAGCGCATTTGAATCCAAAATATACATTTGACAGCTTTATCGTAGGAAGCAATAACAAATTTGCCCAGGCTGCAGCTCTTGCAGTTGCGGAATCTCCAGGAGATACTTACAATCCTCTTTTTATTTATGGAGGAGCAGGTCTGGGAAAAACGCATCTTATGCATTCCATCGCTCATTATATCATTGATAATAATGAAAACAGTAAAGTTCTTTATGTAACAAGTGAAGAATTTACCAATGAGCTGATTGAAACCATCCGTAACGGAAATAACTCCGCAATGTCCAAATTCCGCGAAAAATACAGGAATATTGACGTACTTCTTGTCGATGATATCCAGTTTATTATAGGAAAAGAGTCTACACAGGAAGAATTTTTTCATACTTTTAACAGTCTGCACAGTGCTAAAAAACAGATTATCATTTCCTCAGATAAACCGCCAAAAGATATGGAAATTCTGGAAGAACGTTTCCGTTCCAGATTTGAGTGGGGTCTGATCGCAGATATTACGCTGCCGGATTATGAAACGCGAATGGCAATTCTTCATAAAAAAGAAGAACTGGATGGCTATAATATCAGTGAAGAAGTTATTAAATACATAGCAACAAACATAAAATCAAACATTCGTGAGCTGGAAGGTGCTTTTAACAAAGTTATGGCAAGTTCCAAGCTTGAAAAAAAGGAAGTTACACTGGAATTAGCCGAAAAAGCACTGAAAGATATCATTTCCCCTGATCAGCAGAAGGTGATCACACCGGAATATATCATTTCCGTGGTAGCCGAACACTTCCATTTAACTGTTGCTGACCTTTGCGGAAACAAAAGAAGTTCAAAGATCGTCATGCCAAGACAGATTGCCATGTATTTATGCAGAGACATCATTGATACCTCTTTAAAAACCATTGGTAAAAATCTTGGAAATCGTGACCATACTACAGTTATGCACGGAATTGAGAAGATTGAGAAAGAAATCCAGACAAATGACAATATCAAAAATTCCATCGACACTTTGAAAAAGAAGATCAATCCACAGGGTTAAGTACTTTATCCACATACCTTACCCCGGGTTTTACACTAAGTTATACAGTTTGAAAGTCTTGATTTTTAAGGCTTTTCTATGGTTTTCCATACAATTCACAGCCCCTAAGACGGCTATTGCGGATTTCTTACTATATATTTTTTTAAAAGGCCATTTTCAACCAGAAAGGGAGTTATACACAACATGAAGATCATTTGTTCCAAATCTAATTTATTAAAAAGCGTAAATATTTCTTTGAAAGCTGTTCCTTCTAAAACAACTATGCCAATTCTGGAATGTATTTTGATCGATGCTTCTACAAATCAGATCAAATTTACTACAAATGATATGGAACTTGGTATTGAAACAATTGTGGATGGAACGATTCTGGAAAAAGGTATGGTAGCTCTTGATGCTAAGATTTTTTATGAAATCATCAGACGACTTCCGGATAATGATGTTACGATTGATACAGACAGCAACTTTGTGGCAACGATCACCTGCGAAAAAGCAAAATTCACCATTCCGGGAAGATCCGGGGAAGATTTTGCTTATCTTCCGGTAATTGAAAGAGACGAATCCTTGACTCTTTCACAGTTTACGTTAAAAGAGATGATTCGCCAGACCTTATTTTCTATAGCTGTTAATGAAAATAATCGATTAATGACAGGAGAACTCTTTGAAATAAAGGATAATTGTCTGAAAATTGTCTCTCTGGATGGCCATCGTATATCCATTAGGAGGATGCCACTTAAGAGAGAATATTCTGACAAAAAGATTGTCGTTCCTGGAAAGACACTTAGTGAGATCAGTAAGATTCTGTCCGGTGAAGTGGATGATCAGGTAAGTATCTATTTCACAAAAAACCACATTTTGTTTGAGTTTGATCAGACCATGGTTGTTTCCAGGCTGATCGAAGGAGAATATTTCCGTATCGACCAGATGCTTTCCAGTGATTATGATACAAAGCTGACCATTAACAAAAAAGAGTTCCTTGACTGTATTGACAGAGCAACACTTCTTGTAAGAGAAGGTGATAAAAAACCGATCGTTATTGACATCAGAGATAATCGAATGGAACTGAAAATCGATTCTTCTATGGGATCCATGAATGAAGAAATCGATATCGTGAAAGAAGGAAAGGATATCCTTATCGGATTCAACCCGAAATTCCTGATCGATGCTTTGAAAGTTATCGATGACGAAAATATCAATATGTATCTTATGAACCCGAAAGCTCCATGCTTTATCAGAGATGATGATGAGAGCTATACCTACCTGATCCTGCCTGTAAATATCAGTCAGAATCAGTCCAGATAGGAGGAAAATAACTTGGAGATCAGGATAAGAGATGAATTTATCAAGCTTGGACAGGCTTTGAAACTTGCCGGCGTTGTGGAAGACGGAGTGGAAGCGAAATTTGCGATTCAGGATGGTCTGGTCCGGGTAAATGGAGAGGTAGAGGAACGTCGTGGAAGAAAGGTTTATGAAGGTGATGTTATTTCTTTTAACGGCGACGAGATCAAAGTGACCAGGTAAATTATGTATATAGAGTCTATACAATTAAAAAATTTCAGAAATTATGAAAATCTTGAGCTGAATCTGGATAAAGGAACGAACATTTTTTTTGGAGACAATGCTCAGGGAAAAACAAATATTCTGGAAGCTGCCTATCTTTGCGGAACGACAAAATCTCATAAAGGAAGTAAGGACAGAGAAGTCATAAGGTTTGGCGAAGAAGAGGCTCATATCCGGATGATGGTAAAAAAAGACGGACTTTCCTATAAGCTGGATATGCATCTCAGAAAAAACAGATCAAAGGGAGCTGCAATCAACGGGCTTCCGGTAAAAAAGGCAAGAGAGTTGTTCGGAATCGTAAATCTTGTCTTTTTTTCACCGGAAGATCTGAACATCATTAAAAACGGACCCGGAGAGAGAAGAAGGTTTATGGATCTGGAACTGTGCCAGCTGGATCAGATCTATCTGTCTGATCTTGCTGGCTATAATCATATTGTAAATCAGAGAAACCGGCTTCTGAAAGATATTTACACAAATCCTGCTCTGAATGATACCATGGATGTCTGGGATATGCAGATGGTACATTATGGACGGAAGATTATTGAAAAACGAAAAAGCTTCGTGGAAGAGCTGAACGAGGTTATCCATGGAATCCATAAAAATCTTACTGGCGGGGATGAGTTTCTGGAAGTGCTCTATGATCCAAGTACAGAAGCAGAAAACTTTGAAAGTGTGCTTCAGAAAAACCGGTCAAGAGATGTAAGGATGAAGATGACATCGGCCGGTCCCCACAGAGATGATCTTTGCTTTATGGTAAATGGTATAGATATTCGAAAATACGGATCTCAGGGACAACAGCGGACGGCTGCTTTGTCTTTGAAACTTTCAGAGATCTATCTGGTAAAGAAAAAGATCAAGGATACTCCGGTCCTTCTCTTGGACGATGTACTTTCAGAGTTGGACAGCAGCAGACAGACCTGCCTGCTGGACAGTATACATGATATACAGACGATGATCACCTGTACAGGTTTAGATGATTTTGTAAGCAACCAGTTTCACATTAATAAAGTGTTTCGAGTGGTAAAAGGACAGGTGTTTGATCCTGTAAATTCTGATAGCAGTTACCTTTGACAAGGATAAATGCATATGTTAAACTGTTTTTAATTATGGAAAGTTGGTGAATATATCTTGGATAAAGAAGAATATCGAATAAAATTAAATCAGATGAACCATTATGTAGACCAGAAAAAATACAAAGAAGCAATGGATGTTGTGGACAGTATTGACTGGAGAAGGGTGAAAAATGTCCGTAATCTTTGTGTTGTTGGCGAGATTTATGCAGCAAACAAAAGATATGAGGAGAGCCGGGAGATATTCCTTCTGGCATATCACCGTGCACCGATTGGAAAAAATATCCTGTACAGACTGATTGAGGTTTCCCTGAAGATGAAAGATGTTCAGGAGGCGGAAGAATTTTTTGAAGAATTTCAGGAAGTTGCGCCAAATGACAGCAACCAGTATATTTTGAGATATAAGATCAGTAAAGCAGAAAATGCTTCTCTGGAAGAACAGATCCGGATTCTTGAGGATTACAAAGAAAGAGAGTTCACAGAGCGCTGGTCCTATGAGCTTGCGAAACTGTATTATCAAAATGGCGATACCAAGAAGTGTCTGGAGCTTTGCAACGATATCATCCTTTGGTTTAACGAGGGACGCTATGTGCTGAAAGCCATGGATCTTAAGAATCGTATGGGACAGCTCACAGGTGCAGAAAAAGAAAAGTATGAGAAACAGTTTGTTCCGAATCTTACTACGGTAGAACAGATGGAACAGGGTGGAGCGGATACACAGGCTGTGAAAGAAGAAGCAGCTGAGGAGGATACTCCTGTAATCGAAAATGTCTGCATGGATGAACGGGATATCAATAACGCAGAAAGTCTCCAGGAAAAAATTTCCAAGAGTATCCGTGATATATTTAATGGCAGCAGAAAAGAATCCGAAGAAGAATTTGCAGAAGAAGAGCAGGATATTCAGGAAGAAGTTCAGGATGAAATGATCAAGGACAGTTCTTCTGAAGAGGAAGATCATAATGTTCCGGAACTGGAACCGGAGGAGGTTTCTGTTGATGCAGAAGCTTCTGACAGTGAACCGGCAGAAGAAATCATGCAGGAACAGCCGGAAGAGGCAGCAGAAGAAGTCTCGAAACTGGAAAATGAAGAAGAACTGGATGATAATATCAAAGAACTTCAGAAATTTGAGATTCCGGATTCCATGAAAGATGTGGGTCTTGCAGAAAATGTTTATGCAGATATTCCAAAAGCACCGGATATTGTTCTTCCGGATATGGATACTGAGGAAGAGGATAAAGAATTTAATCTTGAGGATATGATTCTTTCTGCCGCAACGGCGCAGGGAATTGAAATTCCGAAAGATACGGTCGCTGAACAGCCAAAAGAGCAGGAAATGGAAGAATTCCAGGATGAAGACTATATGTCCGAGGAAGATCTTCAGAGTGCAGAGGATGAATTCTTAAACGGCCCGGCAGGAAGAAAGCCGGATCCGGAAATAGAAGAAGATGAGATTCGGGGAGAGGACTCTTATGAGGACGACGAACTGAATGACGACGAGTTTTATGAATACAGTGATGATGACGATGACGACTTCTATGAGGATGAAACTGATGACGAGGAAGAAGACAGTTTCTACGAAGAAGACGAAGAGGACGACGAACTGTATGAGGATGACGACGATGATTTCTACGGCGAGGAAGAGGAAGAGTTTTATGAAGAAGAGGAAGAACTTCCAGTAGTAAGCCGTAAGCCTATTCCGGAGAAGAAGACTGCAAAGGTGAGAAAGCCAGATCCGGAAAGAAGGACAGTATTCCGGGAAGAAGCGGCTCCGGCAAGGAAAGAAATGCCGAAAAAGAAGAAACGTCGTATCAGTGAGGAAGAAGAACTGGAACGTTTTGTGGATTCTATCCGTCCTCAGGAAGCCATGGATATCATCCCGAGAGAAAAGAAGCTGACAGACAGTGAGAAAAAACTGTTTACATATTTTGCAAAGGTTCCGGGACTTCGGGAACAGCTGGTAGATGCATTGTGTGATGTACAGACAGCTGCTGCAGATAAGACATCCAGGACAGGAAATATCATTGTCATGGGCGGACGTGAAACAGGAAAAACAAGACTGATTTCCGGACTGATCCCGGCAATCTGTAAAGAACTGAATCTGGAGGCAGCTAAAGTTGCCTATGTATTTGCCGACCAGATCAATGGAAAAAATATAGCCGCTATCGTAAAGAAAATGGCAGGCGGTTTCCTTGTTATCGAGAATGCAAATCAGCTGAAAAAAGAAACCGTAAATCAGCTGAGTAAGGCAATGGAATTCCGTACAGACGGAATGATCGTGATCATGGAGGATGAAAAGATCGGAATGCGTAAGCTGATGGCAAGATTCCCGAAATTTGCATCCAAGTTTACATCTATGATCAATATACCGGTATTTACCAACGATGAACTTGTCAATTTTGCAATGATCTATACAAGAGAAAGAGGATATACCATCGATCAGAAGGCTATGGTTGCTCTTTATAATCTGATCAGCACCAATCAGAAGGATGATGAACCTATGAATGTTGGTGCAGTAAAGGATATCATTGACAGCGCCATTGCCAGATCTACGGGAGGCATCCGCAAACTGAGCCGTAATATCTCAAAAAAGAGAACAGATGTGGACGGTTATGTGGTTCTGTACGAGAAGGATTTTAACTAAAAATAAATAACGAAAAAAGGAAGTAGAGATTATGACCAGACCTTATCTTGGAAATCCCAAATATACCATTGAAGTTCTTCAGAAGTATGGATTTGTTTTTCAGAAAAGGTTTGGTCAAAATTTTTTGATCGATCCCCATGTTCTGGAAAAAATCATAAGAGAATCTGAGATCACAAAAGAGGATTTTGTTCTGGAGATTGGTCCCGGCATCGGGACAATGACACAATATCTGGCTGATTCTGCCAGAGCGGTTACTGCAGTGGAGATCGATGATGCATTGATTCCTATTCTTCAGGATACGCTGAAAGAGTGGAACAACGTAACCGTGATCCATGGCGATATTCTGAAGACGGATATCCGGAAGATTGCAGAAGAAAAAAATAATGGAAAGCCCATTAAGGTAGTTGCCAATTTGCCGTATTATATTACTACTCCTATCATTATGGGGCTTTTTGAGAGTCAGGTTCCGGTGGAATCCATTACCGTCATGGTACAGAAGGAAGTTGCGGACAGAATGCAGACAGGTCCGGGATCAAAGGATTATGGGGCTCTGTCTCTGGCAGTGCAGTATTATGCAGATCCGGAGATCGTTGCAAATGTTCCGCCGAACTGTTTTATGCCAAGGCCTAAGGTGGGAAGTGCAGTCATTCGGCTGAGACGGCATCAGACACCGCCGGTTCAGGTTCAGAATGAAAAATTGATGTTCCGTCTGATCCGGGCTTCTTTTAACCAGAGAAGAAAGACTATGGCAAACGGGCTTAAAAATTCTCAGGAATTAAATTATACAAAAGAACAGATTGAAAAGGCAATCGCAGACTGTGGTCTTCCGCTGAATATTAGAGGCGAAGCACTTACTCTTGAGCAGTTTGCAGCACTTTCCAACGCGTTTTCAGAAATAGAAAAATAAAAGAAAATGTAAAAAGCATCCGGTGGCTGGTCGGATGCTTTTTACTGTTAAGATTTATTAAATTTAAAAGGAAGGAGAGTTGATCACCACAATGGGCGATCAACATATGAAAAAGAAAATTATAAAAATAATGTTGGCTGTATTATTTTTATGGTAATAGTATATCCTGAAAATATGATGGTTTCATGTTTAAGTTATGAAAAAATAATGAACGAATATCAAAAGATTTATGAATGAGAGCTGTAATAAGCCTGTGAAACCGGTTTGGCATAAGTGTTTAAATAATTTTTACAGCATAGTTTGTATCGTGTGCTATAATGTGAGCTGTTAAAAGAAAAACTTGTTTATCAGACGAAAATGGAGGTAATTGAAATGAGAATAAAGAAATTAAGCGCATTGATTCTTGCAGGAGTTCTGACCTGTACAGCACCGGCGGCTGTTCAGGCAGATGCACAGACGGATGCAGCAGTAGACCAGGCGGTAGAATTACTGGAACAGAGCGGGATCAGTGATTTTATGTCAGATCCGGACAATGTAGTAGACGTTATTATTGCGGCAAAGGAAACCATTGGCCAGGCAGACGTATCAGATGAGGATATTGCAGCAGCTCTTGATACGGCAGCGGCAGCAGCGGGATTTTCTTTGTCTGATTCGGATAAAGATACGCTTGTCAGACTTTATAATAAGTTCAAAAATATAGATATTGATGAGGAAACTCTCAGAACTCAGGTCAATAAAGTATATGATAAACTGGAGAGTCTTGGGATCACCAAAGAAGATGTAAAGGGGATTCTGGGAAAAATGATAGATATTGTAAAAAGTATTATAAATTAATGTTGTTGACAGACAGCAGATTTGTTTTTTGAAACGATTATATAAAATATACAGCTTTAAATTGATAAAGTGATAGAGCGTATGTGATATTTTTATAAAAAACAGGAATATATTAGAAAAAATATTGTGCAAATATACGAAAGATTCATTATTTGTTCATAATATGTTCACAATTGATTGCTATTATAATAACAGTTCGAAAGAACAAAGTTATGACGTTGTAATGTTCTTCATTACACATAAATTTTTTCATAATAATTGCCCCGGTAAACCACTGCCGGGGCACTCCTCGTTTATAAGGCCCTTTTTCAGGGCTTTTTTTGTTCTTATAAAGACACAAAGGTTGTAGGCAGGAAAAGGATTATGATATAATAAAGGACAGATTAAGCATGATATCACGTAAAAAAGGAGTTGTATATTATGGCAGAGACAATGAAAGATTATGAACAGGAACTGAATGCATCCATGAAAAAAATAGAGGAAGGAGACATCCTTACCGGAACTGTGGTCAGTGTTGATGAAAAAGAAGTAATCCTGGATCTGGGATACTATGCAGAAGGTGTGATCCCGGCAGAGGCATACAGCAGAGAACCCGGATTCAGTCTGAAGGAAGCGGTACATCCGGGGGATGAGGTTTCTGCCATGGTTGTGCGTAAAGACGACGGAAACGGAAATATCCTTTTGTCCAGAGTAGAAGCTTCGGATATTCTTGCCTGGGACAAGATCAGAGAATATAAAGAATCCGGAGAAGTTCTGGACGTTGTGGTAAAAGGTATCACCAATGCCGGCGTGATCGCTTATGTGGAGGATATCCGGGGATTTATTCCTGCTTCCAAACTTGCATTGGGATATGTGGAGGATACGGAGGCATATCTGAATCAGCATGTTCAGGTCCAGGTTATTGATTTTGAGAAAGACAGCAAAAAGCTGATTCTTTCGGCAAAGGAGCTTTTAAGGGAAAAGGCAGAAGAGGAAAGAAAAAATAAAATCTCCAATGTTCAGGTGGGATTTGTGACAGAAGGAGTAGTAGAAAGCCTTCAGCCTTATGGTGCTTTTGTGGATCTTGGAAACGGACTTTCCGGTCTGGTCCATATCTCACAGATCTGTGAAAAAAGAATCCGGAAGCCTTCTGAAGTACTGGCTGTAGGTGATCAGGTAAAAGTAAAGGTCACTGCTGTGAAAGACGGAAAATTAAGTCTCAGCATCAAAGAGGCAGAAGATCTGATGGCAAAGGAGATCGAAGAAGAGGTTTATGAGGCTCCGGATGCAGGAGAGGAAGCAACGACTTCACTGGGTTCTCTTTTTGCAGGTATTAAATTGAACTGAACATCAGCTTAAAGTTAAGAAAGAGGAAATTATGAAAAAACAGGATAAAATATTTGTGATCGGACATAAAAACCCGGATACAGATTCTATTTGTTCGGCCATCGCATACTGCGATATTAAGAACCGGACATTTCAGAATAAAAGATATATTCCAAAACGTGCAGGTCAGATCAATGAGGAAACTGAGTTTGTGCTGAATCGTTTTGGAATCCAGCCTCCGGGATATTTAAGCAATATTGGAACACAGGTAAAAGATATGGATATCCGTATGAGTCCTGAAGCTGACAAGAGCATGTCTCTGAAAAATGCCTGGGATCTTATGCAGGAGAACAGCATTGTATCTCTTCCTATCAGGGATAAGGAAGGCGGGCTGGAAGGGCTGATCACCATTGGTGATATCGCAAAAACATATATGGATACTACAGACAGCTATCTTCTTTCCAGAGCACGGACCCAGTACCAGAGAATAGCGGAAACGATCAGTGGAAGGATCGTGGAAGGAAACGGCCATGGTTATTTCACAGAGGGAAAAGTCATGGTAGGAACTGCAGATCCGGATAAAGTCAAGGAGTATGTAGGGGAAAATGACATGGTGATCCTTGGAAACAGGGAAGAGGATCATCTTCAGGCTATTGAATTGAACGTAAGCTGCATTATTGTAGGAATGGATATCCAGGTAACAGAAAAGGTGCTGAAGCTGGCACACGAAAGAGATATTGTAGTGATTTCTTCGCCATATGATACCTTTACGATCTCCAGACTGATCAATCAGAGCATTCCGGTGCGGTATATCATGAAAACAGAAAATCTTGTTACCTTCCATACCGAGGATTTTACAGATGATATTCAGGATGTAATGGTCAAACATCGTCATCGTGCGTTTCCGGTGATCGACAAAAAAGGAAAATGTGTGGGAACGATCTCGCGTCGTAATTTCCTGGATATGCACAGAAAAAAAGTGGTCCTGGTGGATCATAATGAAAAAGATCAGGCTGTAGACAATATTGACAAGGCGGATATCCTGGAGATCATCGATCATCATAAGCTGGGAACTCTGCAGACGATGCAGCCTATTAATTTCCGAAATCAGCCGGTTGGATGTACAGGAACAATCATGTATCAGATTTATGGCGAGCAGAAACTGGAAATTCCGCCCAAGATTGCAGGACTTCTCTGCGCGGCGATCATTTCCGATACTTTGATGTTCCGTTCCCCTACTTGTACTTTGCAGGACAAAATGGCAGCAGGGGCACTTGCTCTGATCGCAGATATTTCCATTGAGGAATTTGCAAAGGAAATGTTCAAGGCAGGCAGCAACCTGAAAGACAAGGCTCCTGAGGAAATCTTTTATCAGGATTATAAGAAATTTATCGCGGAAGGCGACATTATGTTCGGCGTAGGGCAGATCAGCTCTATGGACGAAGACGAGCTCGGTGAGATCAAGAAAAAACTGGAGCCGTTTATGGTCAGCGAATGTGGACGTCATGGAGTTACCAGAGTTTACTTTATGCTTACCAGCATTATGAACCGTTCTACGGAGCTTCTTTTCTATGGTGAAGGAAGCCGGGAAATGGCAGAAAGTGCATTTGGAATGGAGGCAAAGGATGGTTCTCTTTATCTGGAAGGTGTGGTGTCCAGGAAGAAACAGCTGATCCCTGCACTGATGGAAGCCGCACAGATGCAGAATGAATATGCATAAAAACAAGGAGAATACAATGGCAAAACAAAGCTGGAAGCCGGGAAATATGCTTTATCCTCTTCCTGTGGTTATGGTAAGCGCTGCAGATAAGGACGGCAGAGACGATATTATTACAGTTGCGTGGGCAGGAACGGTATGCACCAATCCTCCCATGGTATCTGTGTCAATCCGGCCGGAGCGTTTTTCCTATCATATGATCCGGGAAACAGGAGAATTTGTGATCAATCTGACTACCGAAGAACTGGCTTTTGCCACAGATTATTGCGGAGTCAGATCCGGCAGAGATGTGGATAAATTTAAAGAAACAGGTCTTACCAGAGAAAAAGCGGATCAGGTCAACGCGCCTATGATCGCAGAAGCACCGGTCAATATTGAGTGCTGTGTCCGGGAAGTAAAGGAATTGGGCTCCCACCATATGTTTCTTGCAGAAGTTGTGGCAGTTCACGCCGATGAAAAATATATGGATGAGAAAAAACGATTTGATCTGAACAGAGCCAAACCTATCGTATACTCTCATGGGGAATATCTGGCAACCGGAAAGAAACTGGGAACATTTGGATATAGTGTAAAGAAAGTGAAAAATAAGCGAAAAAAACGTTGAAAACCGCATAAAAACCCATGAAAACC